>Ga0134122_10000061_pt1 | contig 54503 bp, 45 predicted proteins | sample KB302_FD_96461 | JGI IMG/M metagenome (GOLD analysis project Ga0134122, IMG submission 96461) | Terrestrial soil microbial communities without Nitrogen fertilizer from Kellogg Biological Station, Michigan, USA - KB3-0-2 | ecosystem: Environmental > Terrestrial > Soil > Unclassified ... | reverse complement strand
TTGGCGCACCGGGCAGGATTCGAACCCACGACCCCCAGATTCGTAGTCTGGTGCTCTATCCAGCTGAGCTACCGGTGCGTTGCCAGTCGCGGGCAGCGCCATTGGCAATCCGGCAGGACCGAGATCGGTCCTCCGTTGCGTCAGACACCTAATGGCTCGGACCACAGAAATCAAGCGCGTGTCCACGGCTGGAACGTGCGAGAAACGCTGCGAGCGCACGGCGATCAGGGCTTGCCCCCGGTACGGGCGCGCAGCCGGTAAAGGTCGTCAATGGATAGGTGAGTATTGGCATGGTTAAGGCTCATCGCAGGATCTCAGACCTGTGGAGCGAACGGCTCGAGCGCGCCCTGCTGGCGCCAATTCGCGCCATGCGCATGCGCTATCTACCGCTGTTGATGGTCTACTTCGCCTATGGCGCGCTCGGGTTAACGGGCATTGCCGAGGCCTTCTGGATCAAGCAATCGCTGATCATGACGCCCGCTGAGCTGGCTGCTCTGGGTGTTTGGCTCACCTTGCCGTGGACCGTGAAAATGGTCTTCGGCGAGCTTGTGGACACCATCCCGCTGCTTGGTTCGCAGCGCCGCGCTTACATCTTCGTGGGCGCTGGTTTGATTGCGGCGGGCTTCATCCTCCTCGCCGGAGCCGCCGGCGGGTGGATCTCGCAATTTCGGCTTGAGACCCTCTATGTGTTGGCCCAGCTGCTGAGCGTGACGGGCGTCGTAATCCAAGATGTGGTCGCGGACGCCATGAGCACCGAGGTCGTCCCACGCCTGCGCGAGGACGGCAATCCCCGCTCCAAGGCCGAAATTGATCATGACCTTGGCATGGTGCAGGTGCTGGGTCGGCTGGCGTTGTCCTTCGGCATATTCTCCGTGGCCGGCCTATCAGGCCTATTGGCACAGTACGTGTCCTATCAGACCGTGTTTCTATTGGGCCTGGTCGTGCCGGTGATCTCAGTTTCCGGTGCCCTGCTCGCGAACTCGGAAACGAGCGAACGCCGTCCCACCGACTGGCGCATCCTGGGAGGGGGCGTGGTCTTCGGCGCGGTGGTTGTGGCGCTCGGTCTCTCCTCGATTCCCTTCAGCCAGGAGATTGTCTATGTCATATCAATGGCGGTGATCATCGCCATGTTGCATCGCGTCACCCGCGACGTGGACAAAGAGACGGCGAACCATATCTTTTTTGCCTCGCTGATTATCTTCGCCTTTCGGGCGACCCCGAGTGTTGGCGAAGGTTATCGTTGGTTTGCCATCGACGTGCTCGGTTTTGATGAGGCCTTTTATGGCATTCTGCAACAGACCGGTGCCGCCATCGCGGTGCTCGGCGCCTGGCTGCTGTCCGACGTGATCACGCGCTATCCGGTGCCCCGCGTCCTCCTATGGCTGACGCTGCTGGGCGGAGTTCTGTCGCTGCCGACGCTGGCCTTGGTTTTTCAGCTACACCACACCACGGAGCGACTGTTTGGCTTTGGCGCCCGCAGCATTGCCCTCATCGACGAGGCGGCAACGTCGCCCCTGGCGCAACTCGGCCTCATCCCGCTCCTGACACTGATTGCGATCTACGCCCCGGCCGGGCACCGGGCCACCTGGTTTGCCTTGATGGCATCCCTCATGAACATGGCCCTGGTGGCTGGCAACCTCGGCACCAAATATCTGAACCTGGTCTTCCCGGTGGACCGGGGCGACTATGCCAACCTACCCATATTGGTGGTCGCAGCGATCGTGATCAGTTTGGCCTTGCCGCTCGGCGCGATCCTGCTGTTTGGCCGGCGTATCCGCTGATCCCGCGCGAACATGTCGCATCCGCGCCACAGACCGGCCTTAGCCGTTCTTCATCAATCGATGGTGATGATTGCTTACCTTGACGTCGCCAAAATCCTGGAGGCAATGATCGATCCGGCGGGGGGACCGCTTTCGGCGGTCGCAGGAGGGAGATCCGGAAATTGTCGTCAGCTTCAGCCAGAGGTACGGAAGAAGCAGGGAAAGGCCAGCGGCCGGTCCCACAAATCGCGACCCTCGGATGGGCGCTGCGGCGGGCCGCCTGGGGTCTGCTGGTGCTGGCCGTGACCGTCATGCTGGGGGCCTGGCTGCTTTACGCCAGCATCGATCCCGACGAGGCCGCCGCGGGTGCCGCCTCCGAGCCGATTGAGGCGGGGGCGGCAAAGAACTAAGCGGGTCCCCAGGGGCAGATCGCCGTTCGCCTCGCGCGGCCATCTGGCACGCTTTGCTCCAGTGCTGGATATGCTCTATCAGGGAGCAATGCAGATCCTTTCTGGCGGGATGCAAGGCGGGTGCGGGCACGGCACATGAAGCTCGTCATGCTCGCGCGTAATCCGGGCCTTTATTCGCATCGGCGGATCATCGAGGCGGCGCGGCAGCGCGGTCACGAGATCGATGTCGTCAACACGCTGCATGTGCACATGAATGTGACCTCGAGCAGGCCCACGCTCAAGTATGGCGGGCGCGTGCTGCCTTGCTACGACGCCGTCATCCCGCGCATCGGCGCTTCGATCACGCACTATGGCCTGGCCGTCTTGCGACAGTTCGAAATGCAGGGCGTATTTCCGTTGAACGAGAGCGTGGCCATCGGCCGCTCGCGCGACAAGCTGCGCGCTTTACAGCTGCTGGCGCGGGAGGGGATCGGTTTGCCGGTGACAGCCTTCGCACACGGTCCACGCCGCGCCGAGGACGTGGTAAAGGAAGTCGGAGGTACCCCGTGCGTGATCAAACTGCTCGAGGGCACGCAAGGCCGCGGTGTCATCCTCGCTGAGACCGCCGCATCTGCCAAATCGATCATCGAGGCCTTCAGCGCGGCAAACATGAACATACTGGTTCAGGAATACATCAAGGAGGCCGGCGGAACCGATATTCGTGCGCTCGTCGTCGGCCGCACCGTCGTGGCCAGCATGAAGCGAGCCGGCAAGACAGGAGATTTCCGCGCCAATTTGCATCGCGGCGGACGCGCCGAAGCCGCCGTTCTGAGCGAGGAGGAGCGCAGAACCGCGTTGCGCTCAGCCGAGGCGCTCGGCCTCAATGTCTGCGGCGTCGACCTCTTGCGCTCCAACCGAGGCCCGGTCGTCCTTGAGGTCAATTCCTCGCCGGGCATCGAGGGTATGGAGGCGGCGAGCCGCGTCGACGTGGCAGGCGCCATGATCGAGTTCCTCGAGAAGACAGCCAAGCCGGGTGAGACCGGGACCCGGGGCGTCAAGGGGTGAGCAGCTCTATGGCAACGACGCGCAATACTCTGATCGCCCCCTCCATTCTGTCGGCGGATTTCGCGCGCCTCGGCGAGGAAGTTCGAGCCATCGATCGGGCCGGTTGCGACTGGGTCCACGTCGATGTCATGGACGGTCACTTCGTGCCCAATATCACCATTGGTCCCGGAGTGGTTAAGGCCATCCGTCCACACACGCAAAAGCCGCTCGACGTCCATCTCATGATCGCGCCTGCCGACCCCTTTATTGCCGCGTTCGCCGACGCCGGCTCGGATAGCATTACCGTCCACGCGGAGGTCGGGCCCCATCTCGATCGCACGCTTCAACTCATCCGCAAGCTCGGAAAAAAGGCCGGCGTTTCGCTCACACCCCAGACGCCGGAGAACGCCCTTGCCTATGTCATCGATCGGCTTGATCTCATCTTGGTGATGACCGTCAATCCAGGCTTCGGCGGGCAGGCGTTCATTCCCGCGATGGTGGAGAAAATTGCGCGTGTGCGATCCATGATCGGTTCGCGGCCAATTCAGCTCGAAGTTGATGGCGGCGTGACGCCCGATACGGCCGCGCTCTGCGCCAAGGCAGGAGCAAACGTGTTCGTCGCCGGCTCCGCCGTGTTCAAAGACGGTCAGTATGGGGCGAATATCGCCGCCATCCGCGCGGCCGCCTCGCTGCCCAATTAGGCCGCCGTCGCCTTGGCGACAAGGCTTGATGCCAAACTAGGCAGCCTCGTCCTCCGGACCATTGCCGGCGGTGCCGATGATGCGATCAATCTCAAATGACAGGTCGCTCTGGGCCTTCTGTACGGCGCGGATCAGCTTGTTGCGCTGGTCCCAGACGCGTCGGTGAGCCTCCTGCTCCCGCGCATCGAGCTCGAGCATCTTGCCGGCCTGCGCCTCCACTTGCTCGACCAACTGTTTGAACGGTTCTGAGGTAATAAAGGTATAAAGTTCAACGGTTTTGCTGCCACGCTCCTCGTTGCTGACCCTCAACTCGTGCATGCGCACGAGCTGGTCGCGGAGGATTTCGACGATCGCCAGCACACGCATGGGGTTGGCGACGATCACGCCGTCTTGGCAGTGGATTTGACCCTTGTCCTTCGGAAACTTGTTGCTCGATAAAATGGCGTGGTCGGCCCCTTGCGCCAACTTGTCGGCCTTCAGCTTGCTGGCAAAGGCGTTTTGCCAGGCGTCGCGGTTTTTGGCGTCAAAGATGATCTTGCCGCAGATTTTGCCATTGTGCACGACCTCCTGAATCACGTCGGCCCCGTTGACGCCCTTAGGCACGCGTTGGATGCGATCAAACTCGAAGGCTGCGCGCAGCTGTTCATAAAGGTCGATCTCGGATCCTTCGCCAAGCTCGTGCGCAGACTTGCCCTCAAGCTTGCGCTGCATGTCCTGAAGCTCCGTCTGCAGCTTCAGCACCTTGGCCTTTTCGTGCAGCACGGCGCTTTCTTTCTCCCGTTGCAGATCCGCTTTCAGGCGTTCGAGCCCGTCGCGGATCTCAGCCACGCGGGCGTCGACAACGGCCGCCTGCTCCGCCTTGAGCGTCACCATTTGCGCCTCGACCGCAAGGCGCACCTCCTGCTCCTGGGCCAGCGTCGCCTGAAACTCAGCCAGCTTTGCCCCGAGCACGGCCGCCGCTTGTCGGGCTTCGTTGCGCGCGGCGACCAGGTCCTGTTCTACGGCCGCGGCCGCCTCGGCGCGTGCCCGCCGCAGGGCCGTCTCGTGCTGCTCGCGCTGCCGCACTTCGATGCGGCGAGCGATGTCCTGGCCGATCGGCTGCTCGCAGACGGGGCAGCGGTGCGCGGCGGGGTGGCCGTGCGGTGGCAGCGCGGCATGGCTGGACGGTTGACGAAGACCCATCGATATCCCTTTGCAAACTCGGTGTGGCGTTGGTTGCGGACAGCCGCCGTGTAAACTGAGTCGCTCGCGGCCTGACGGCAGGAAACCTAACGTACGCTCTTTGTTCATGCAATGTTCTAGTGCGAACCGGAACCGGCGCCCGAGTGGTACATGCGACCCATGTCTGCGGCCGTGGGTGGGCGAGCTGGCGCGGACCGCGAGCTGCGAGAATTTTGCCCTCTGGCCCAATACTGGACCAATACTGGCTTGCGCAAGCGATCATCGGCCGTCAACGGCGCGCCGAGCGCCACCTAAATGCCGAAGGTCACGATGAGCGCGGATGTCGAAATCATTGTCGTCGGCGCCGGGGTTGTGGGCCTCGCCGTGGCCCAGGCACTGGCCAAGGCCGGGCGCGAGGTCATGGTCTTGGAGCAGCACGAGCTGATCGGCTCGGAGACCTCATCGCGCAACAGCGAGGTGATCCACGCCGGCATCTATTATCCGCCGGGCAGCCTGCGTGCGCGCTGGTGCGTGCGCGGCAAGCACCTGCTCTATCGGTTCTGTGCCGAGAGCCGCGTGCCGCATGCGCGCTGTGGCAAACTGTTGGTGGCGACGCACGAAGGCCAGCTGCCAAAGCTGGCCGCCATCCGTGAGACCGCCGCCAAAAACGGCGTGGCTGACCTGGAATTCTTGTCTGCTCGCCAGGCTCAGGCGCTCGAACCCGAGCTCGCTTGCGTCGGGGCGCTGCTCTCACCTTCGACGGGCATCATCGACAGCCACGCCTTCATGTTGGCGCTCGAAGGCCATATCGAGGCGAGTGGTGGTACGGTCGTGCTGCGTTGTCCCGTCGAACGCATCGCGCGAGACGGGAATGTGTTCCGTCTCAGCACGGGGGGTGAGGCGCCGGGCCAAATTAGCTGCCACAAGCTGGTGTTGTCGGCCGGACTGCATGCCTCGCGGTTGGCTCGCGTGCTCGACTTTGCAACCGGCTATCGGCCGCCGGAGACCTACTATGCCAAGGGGCAATACTACGCGCTGTCAGGACGCTCCCCATTCAAGCGACACATCTATCCCATGCCGGACGGCGCCTGGCTCGGCCTGCATGCCACCGTCGACATCGGCGGGCGCTGCAAGTTTGGACCCGACATCGAATGGACGCCCAGCATCGACTACAGTTTCCGGCCCCAGAAGCTCGACCAGTTTCTTGATTTCATCCGCAGCTACTATCCAGGCCTTGAGGTCGATCGCCTGCATCCCGACTATACCGGGGTGCGACCGAAGCTCTACCGCGAGGGCGAGCCAGTCCCCGACTTTGCTATTCACGGGGCGGAGGCGCATGGCTGGGAAGGCTTGGTGTGCCTGTTCGGTATCGAGAGCCCCGGCCTCACGGCGGCGCTCGCCATCGCCGAGCACGTCGCCGGGCAGCTCTTTCCGCGCTGAACGCCGGCTCCCTTCATGCGCTCAGATTCTGGGGTCCTCGGCGTCGTGCGCATGCTTGATGGCCTCGCGCAGGCGCTTGTCGAGCCTTGCCGGGTCGAGGATGACCTTTTGTGCGTGCACGGCCGCGACGGCGCCCAGCGGAACGGTAAAATCGCCCGCATTCTCGACGTAGATGACCAATTCGCCGCTGCCGTGCCGCGAAATCTGACGTACCGCGCCGAACGGCTTGTCGTGGTCGGAGACGAAGACTTCGAAGCCTTCCTGGATCGCGTCCATCCTGGCACTCCTGGTCAATGGCTGAGCCTCAACCCCTCCAGAAACGAGCCACTACCCACCGACTAGCGCCTGTCGCTTGCTGCCAAGCGCCGCTCGATCATTTGCGAGTAGCGTGACATGCCGAAGCAGAAGACCCAGAAGACGAAGCCGGCGAAGACGTAGCCGGTCATGGCTGTGGTTGGGGAGAACCATTTGGAATCGGAATTGTTGAGCTGCACGATGCCGAGCAGGTCGAATAGCCCGATGATGAGCACGAGGCTCGTATCCTTGAACAAGCCGATGAAGGTATTGACGATGCCAGGGATGACGAGTTTCAAAGCTTGCGGCAGGATGATGAGCGCCATCTTCTTTCCGTACGAGAGGCCAAGCGCGTCAGCGGCTTCGAATTGACCGCGCGGGATCGCCTGCAAGCCACCCCGAACCACCTCAGCGAGATAGGCGGCAGCAAACAAGGCCACGCCGATCAGTGCCCGCAGCAGCTTGTCAAACGTCACACCGGGCGGCAGGAACAGCGGCAGCATCACCGAGGCCATGAACAGCACCGTGATCAGCGGCACGCCGCGGACGAACTCGATGAAGCCGACCGATACCCAGCGCACGATCGGCATCTTCGAGCGCCTGCCCAGGGCCAGCAGAATGCCGAGCGGGAACGAGCCGGCGATGCCGACGGTGGCGACGACCAAGGTGACGAGCAGGCCGCCCCACAGCGCCGTATCGACATGCAGGAGCCCGAAAACGCCGCCCACCAGCAGGAAAAACGCGATAATCGGGAAGATCACGAACACGTAAAGGGCGTTCCAGAACTTGCCCGGTACGCGGGGGATCATCAGGGGTACGAGCCCCGCCAGCGCGAGCAGGTAGACGAGGTCCACGCGCCAGCGCTCGGGCTCCGGGTAGCGGCCATACATGAATTGGGCGAACTTGGCGGTGATAAAGGGCCAGCAGGCGCCCGCCCCCTCGCGGGTACAAACGCTGCCGTCGGCGCCCGTGAACGTCGCCGAGATCAATCCCCAATGGATCAGCGAACTTACGACCTGGTAGGCGAGATAAAGGCCGATCACCGTCAGGAGCGCGTTGGACCACGACGACAGCAGATTGGCGCGGATCCAGGCGATCGGGCCCACCGTATTGCGAGGCGGAGCTTCGATCTTGGCGGCGACGTCAGTATCGGCAACCATGGCCAGCCCCCTATCGCTCGACCAGCGCCATGCGCCTGTTGAACCAATTCATAAAGGCCGAGGTAACGAGACTGATGGCGAGGAATACGCACATCGTCACCAAGATGACTTCGACCGCCTGTCCGGTCTGGTTCAGCACCGTACCGGACCACACCGAGACCAGGTCGGGGTAGCCGATGGCAACGGCGAGCGAGGAGTTTTTCGTCAGGTTGAGGAATTGGCTCGTGAGCGGTGGGATAATGATGCGCATGGCCTGCGGTATCACCACCAGCCGCAACGACTGACCCTGCGTTAGGCCGATGGCGAGCGCGGCTTCCTTTTGGCCTTTGCTCACGCCCTGAATGCCGGCGCGCACGATCTCGGCGATGAAACTTGCCGTATAAATCGATAACCCCAAGAGCAGGGCCAAGAATTCCGGCTGCAGAACCATACCGCCCTGAAAGTTGAAGCCCTTGAGCTCGGGATATTCGAAGGCCACCGGACTGCCGAGCACGAGGTGGGTAAGCAATGGCATGCCCACGATCAGCGCCAGCGAGGTCGACAGCACCGGAAATTGCTGGCCCGTCAAGGTCTGGCGTCGTCGCGCCCATGCGTAGACCGCCGCGGCGGCAGCCATGCCGAGCAGTATGGTCACGGCGACGATTTCGAAGCCCGGTTCGAAGACCGGTGCCGGCAGATAGAGGCCGCGCACATTGAGAAAGCCCCCGCCCGGAAGGGTCAGACTTTGCCGCGGCGGCGGTAGCGCTTTCAGCACCGCGAAATACCAGAAGAACAGCTGGAGCAGCAGCGGCACGTTGCGAATGACTTCAACGTAGACCGTGGCGAGGCGGGCGATTAGCCAGTTGCTGGAAAGGCGCGCGATGCCGATGACGAAGCCCAGTACCGTCGCCACGACGACGCCGAGGCCGGCGACCAAAAGCGTGTTAAAAAGCCCGACCAGGAAGGCCCGACCGTAGGTCATTGAGCTGTTGAAGGCAATCAACGACTGGGAAACGTCAAAGCCCGCCGTGCGATCGACGAAGTCGAAGCCAGAGGCGATGTTCTGCTTGCGCAGGTTCGCAGCGGTGTTGTGGACGAGCGTGTAGAACAGGGCCAGCAGCAGCACGACAAGCAGCGCCTGATAGATGGCCTGGCGCACCTCGGGGCGATAGAGAAAATTCGCCTGTGTGGGTGCGGCTTGCCGGCGCCCCCGGTCGCTTGTGACGACAGCCATCTCAGTCTCCGGCGTTGCGCTGACCCATAAATGGCAAGAGCGCCGGCGCGTTGTCGGCCGGCGCTCCCCCAGCTTTCACTATCGCAGGGGCGGCGCGTATTGGATGCCGCCCTTGCTCCAGAGTTTGTTCAAGCCGCGGTCGATCTTTAGGCGCGAGCCCGAGCCCACGTTGCGCTCGAACACTTCGCCATAGTTGCCGACCGCCTTGACGATATTGACAACAAAGTCATTGCTGACGCCAATGCCTTTGCCCAACTCACCGTCCTTGCCAAGCAGACGCTTGATTTCCGGGTTCGTCGAATTCTGCATCTCGGCCACGTTGGCCTGTGTGACGCCGGCTTCCTCCGCATTGATCAGGGCATAGTGCACCCACTTGACGATGGTGAGCCACTGGTCGTCACCCTGGCGCACGGAGGGACCCAACGGCTCCTTGGAGATGATCTCGGGCAGCACAAGGTGATCGTCCGGCTTTGGCTGCTGCACCCGGATCGCATAGAGGCCCGACTGGTCGGTGGTGTAGACATCGCAGCGTCCCGCCAGATAGGCCTGCACCGTCTCATCGAGCTTCTCAAACACCACCGGTTTGTAGGTCATGTTGTTCGCCTTAAAGTAGTCGGCGAGATTGAGTTCGGTGGTGGTTCCAGTCTGCACGCACACCGTCGCGCCGTTGAGCTCCTTGGCCGATTTGACGCCAATCGACTTTTTCACCATGAAGCCTTGGCCATCGTAATAGTTGACGCCCCCGAAAATGAGACCCAGTGTGCTGTCGCGCGCGATGGTCCACGTCGTGTTGCGGACCAGCACGTCGATCTCGCCCGATTGCAAGGCCGTGAAGCGCTCCTTGGCGGTGGTGGGTACATATTTGACCTTGCTCGGATCGCCAAATACGGCGGCGGCGATGGCCTTGCAGTAATCGACGTCGAGGCCGGTCCAGTTGCCCTTGTCGTCGGGCTGACTGAAGCCGGCGAGGCCGGTGTTGACGCCGCAGCTCAAGCTACCACGCTGCTTCACCGTATCGAGTGTCTTGGTCTGCGCGCTGGCGGTGCCGCCCAGGGCAATGACGCCGACGCCAGCGGCGGCAACCAGCTTGGTTAGGTAGGTCATGGTCTCAACTCTCCTCGCTATAGCTCTTTTCCAATTTGGATAGTCGATTAGTGATTGAGGATCTGGGAAAGGAACAGCTTCGTGCGTTCCGATTTCGGATTGGCGAAGAATTCCTTGGGCGTTCCTTGCTCGACGATTTCTCCCCGGTCCATGAATATGACCCGATCGGCAACCGATCGCGCAAAGCCCATCTCGTGCGTGACGCACAGCATGGTCATGCCGCCCCTCGCCAGCTCAATCATGGTATCGAGCACCTCCTTCACCATCTCCGGATCGAGTGCGGAGGTGGGTTCATCGAACAGCATGATATGCGGGTTCATGCACAGCGCACGGGCGATCGCCACCCGCTGCTGTTGGCCTCCCGACAGCTGGCCTGGATATTTGTTGGCCTGTTCGGGGATCTTGACGCGCTGCAAGTATTTCACAGCGATCTGCTCGGCCTCGCGGCGCGGCAACTTCTTTACCCACACGGGTGCCAGACAGAGATTGTCGAGCACGGTTAGGTGCGGAAACAGGTTAAAGCTCTGGAACACCATGCCGACTTCGGAACGGATTTTGTCGATCTGACGTACATCGTTGGTGAGCTCGATGCCCTCGACGAGGATCTGACCTTTCTGGTGTTCCTCCAAGCGATTGATGCAGCGGATTAGGGTGGATTTGCCGGAGCCGGAAGGGCCGCAGATCACGATCTTCTCGCCCTGATGGACGGTCAGGTCGATATTTCGCAGCACATGAAACTCGCCAAACCATTTGTTTACGCCGATCATCTGCACGGCGGGTAGTTCGTTAGCTGCCGACGCAGCGCTCGCGGCCTGAGCCATAAGGTCTCCCAAACTCGACTGCGCCGGGGCCGCGAGATTGAGGATCCCGGCCTTAGCCACCGACGAACGGACACGTTCGAGTATGCCCGAGGCCGATGGGTCGCGCAAATACGGTCTCCTGCGGCGCAATAAGGCAAATGGCTAACGTCCGGGCGCGCACCAAGTCCCAGGGCGGCCGCTGCCGCCGGCTATGCCTGCCGCGCCCGCTGGGCTAGCCTCTCGCCCGGGCCGACCCGGCAAGGCCAGCCTCCAGCGAACCTGCAACCAATGAGGAACGCCACCATGACCGCAAGCGAGCTCTACAGGAAAGGTGAAGCCGTGCGCCGGAGGCTCAGGGGCGAGGCGGATTTCGAGCGCAACAAGCGCGAATATGACCGCGACCCCGTGATGAAGAAGTTCATCGAGGTCGCGACCGAGACCGTATTCGGTGCGCTTTGGACCAGGCCCGGTTTGGACATCAAGACGCGTACCCTGATCTGCGTCATATCCGACGCCGCGACGGGGCGACATCCCGAGCTCGACATCCACCTGCGTTTCGCCCTAAAGGAAGGATGGACGGAGGACGAGCTGACCGAAGCCCTCCTCCATCTTTCCGGCTACGTTGGTGTGCCGATCATCCGTGAAGCTATGCTGGTCGCATCCAAGGTGTTCGCCGAGGTCAAGGCCGAGCGCTCGAGCGCTGGCTAGTGCCGCCGCGATCCGTGGCGGCCGACCCAACCACCGGAGGGGGCACGGCACATGAAATTTGGCTTGAGCACGCTAACGCGCGGTCTCTTGAGCACGGGCGAGGCCTACCAGGCCATTGCCAGGGCCGCCGAACGGGCGGGGTTCGATTTCCTGTCAGTCAGCGATCACATCGTTGTGCCGGCCGACCTCAAGTCGGCCTACCCCTATGCGCCCGGTGGTGTGTTCGGCGCCGCCGAACACGGGCATTGCCTCGAGCAACTCGCCACCATTGCCTTCCTCGCCGGCGTCACCGAACGCCTGCGCTTGCTGACCTCGGTGCTGGTCGTGCCCCATCGTCCGCCGATCCTTGCTGCCAAGCTGCTCGCGACCATCGATGTGCTGTCGCATGGACGACTGATCGTCGGCGCGGGCGCGGGCTGGATGCAAGAAGAGTTTGCCTTGCTGGAGGTGCCCTTCGAAGCTCGGGGTAGCCTGACCGACGAGTATCTCGAGGCCTTTCGTGAGCTTTGGATGAAGGACAGGCCCGCCTATCAGGGCAAACACGTGCGCTTTGCCGAGGTCTTGTTCTACCCCAAGCCTTTGCAGAAACCACATCCGCCCATTTGGATCGGGGGAGAAAGCCCCGCCGCGCTTCGTCGCGCCATCAAGCTCGGCGATGCCTGGTATCCCGGCAACAACAACCAGCAGCGCCCACTCGATACACCGCCGCGTCTTGCCGTCGCGATCGCGGCTGCGCGGGCTCAATGCGAGCGGTCCGGGCGAGATCCCGCCCGGCTCGGCATCTCGCTGCTTGTGCAAAACTCATTTGAATGGCGTGCGCACAAGACCCAAGACGGCAGTGCCCGGCGGTTGTTTACCGGCGCTTCGGCCGAAATGGCCGAGGACGCGCACCGGCTATCAGCCATCGGGGTCGACCATGTCGCCGTTAGGCTTGGGGGCCAATCGATTGAGGACGCGGTGGCCCGCATCGAGCGCTTCGGCGCCGAGGTAATCGCCAAGTCGGGCTAAGTCGAACCTAGCCGCCGACGGCCGCCAATAGCCGGCCCAAAAAGCCATCGACCGCGGCTTTGTTGATCCAGCGCATGACGGTAACGAGATCATGCTCGGGATCAATCCAGATGATGTTTGATCCAGCCCCCAGCGCAAACACGCTGCTGGTCGGCGCGTTTGGGTAGCGCGCGGCGCCGCGATTTAGCCACCACAAATAGCCGTAGCTCTCGTTGGTGGGCGAGGGGGAAAGCATGGCCTTGACCCAGGCCGAGGGCATGATCTGGCGGCGATGCCACGCCCCGCCGCGGGCGACGAGGAGGCCGAAGCGGGCCTGATCTCGCGCCGAGATGAACATGCCGCCGCCCCAATGCGAGCCCCCCGACACGGACTGGACACGCCGGCCTTCGATTGCGGTCCAGGACGTGTGGTAGCCGTGCCATTGCCAGCTCGACGACGCGCCGATCGGACCCATGATGCGATCGCGCAAGACCTCAGGCAGGGCCCGGCCAAAGCGCTTGAGCAGGCAGAACGCCAACAAGTTGACGCGTACGTCATTGTACTCATAGTAGCTGCCCGGCGGCTGCAGGTCGCGGCGCAAACCCTTGCGGCTATTGTCCGCCCCCGCGCCGATCTGGCGGTTGTGGTCGACCTGATCGGATTTTTCCCACAGCTCCCCTTGCCATTCGCTGCATTGCTGTAACAGCTGGCGCCAGCTAATCGGCGCATTGTGCGGGCTGGCAAAATAAGGGCCATCAACGGTTGCGCCCACGCGCTCATCGACAGTGCCAATTAAGCCATCTGCAACGGCAAGACCCGCGAGCACGGCGAGGTAGCTCTTGGCAACGCTGAACGTCATGTCCACCCGTGTCGTGTCACCCCACTCCGCAACAATGCGGCCCGCCTTGAGGATCAGGCCCGCAGGTCCCCCGCGCGCCGTCACCGGGCCTGCAACCTCGCTCCACGGCCCCCGTTCATTCCACTCGACAATGCCAACATAGCGCCCGTCGGGGTAAAAAAGGCTGCGCGGCCATGGGCTGTCGTTGGCCACGGCGAAATCGACGGCGGTCCTCAATTTGGCGGGATCCAAGCCCGCCTCGGCCGGGGCGACGTGCTGCCATTCGCCGCCCTCGGCGGCGGGCCAATAGGGCTCAAGGGATGTCGTGGCCGGCAGCATCGCGCGTCTGCTCCCTTTGGCTTTCTTGCCGCGCGGGGACTTATCACGCCTACCCGTCACCGGCAAAGCGCCTATGCTAGCAGGCGGTGGCAAGTCGTCCGAGCCGCGCGCGCCACCGCCTGCCGCGGGCCCCAACACGGAAATGACAGCTCATGGCGAGCCGGATCAATCGAGCCATTGAACTTCTAGCCCAGGATCAAGCCATCTACTACGTCGGCCACCATACGGGTCACGTGCTGAGCTTCACGCAGGGCCGGGCGGATGCCCGGACCTGGGCCGACTACATCAATATCGGTATGGAGCACGGCGCCTTCGATATGGCCGGTCTGGCCGAGTATATCGGGGGTCTCATCGACGGCGGTCCGACCAATTCCGGTCATCGCTCGCCGGCCGTCATTGTCGAGGTGCCCGTGCGCGGCACCGACCTCGCCGGCGTCAGCAGCAACACCTGGCAATTCCGCCAAATTCTTGCGCGGGGTGTGCACGGTCTCTTGTTATGCCAGGCCGAGACGGCGGAGGCGGTGGCTGCGTTCGTCGCGGCGGCGCGCTACCCACATCAGGTGGCGGGGGTCGACCCCAGCCTGCCTTCACCGCTCGAGCGGATGCGCGGCGCTAGCCTTTCGGCGCCCAACGATCCTCCGCCGTCGAGCGCTTGCCTCGCCGTCGGCAGCCGCGGCCGCGGCTCGGAAGCCACCGCCGCCGCCGTTTGGGGCTTGTCCGCGGCGGACTATATGGAGCGCTGCGATCCCTGGCCGCTCAACCCGGCAGGCGAATTGCTGCTGGGCGTCAAGATCGAGAGCCCGGAAGGGGTAGCCAATTGCGAGTCGATCCTGCAGGTGCCCGGTCTTGGCTTTGCCGAAATGGGGCCAGGCGATCTCGGTTTGGCGCTCGGCTATCGCAATGTTCCAAGGCACCCCTATCCGCCTGAGATGCTGGAAGCCCGCCAGCGGGTATTTGCCGCCTGCAAGCGCTACGGTGTGGCCTTTCTCGAGGTGGGCTCCCCGGCCACGATCACAAGCCAACTGGACGAAGGCGTGCGGGTCGTCGCAGGACATGACGAGGAGACCGCCCGGATCGGCCGCGCGCACCAGAAGCGCGCGATGCCGGTCTAGGCGCAAGAGCGTTTCATCCGCGCGGGGCGATTGGGGCAGTCTCAGCTCTTGGGAGCTTGCAGGTCGCGGCTGATTTCCTCGCGCAGTACGCGCTTCAGAACCTTGCCGGACGGGTTGCGCGGCAAATTGGTGCGCACGATCAGCTGCTTTGGCACCTTGAAGCCGGCGAGCTTGCGCCGGCAGTGCGCCTGCAACGCCTCCAACGCCAGAGCCTGTCCAGCCTTGACGACAACCACCGCTACGGGACGCTCGCCCCAGTACGCGTCCGGAACGCCGATCACCGCGGCGTCCTGGACCTGCGGCAACTCGTAGACGACCCGCTCCACCTCGGATGAGGCGATGTTCTCGCCACCCGAAATGATCATGTCCTTCTTTCGGTCGGTGAGATAGAGAAAACCTTCCGCGTCCAGGTGGCCGACATCACCGGTGCGGAACCAGTCGTCGAAGAACGAGGCTTTTGTCTTCTCGGGATCTTTCCAGTACCCCCGTGTGATCTTGGGACCGCGCAGGCAGATCTCCCCGGTGGCGCCGGGTGCCAGGCGCTGGCCCTCGGGCGCGCGCACCTCGACTTCAATATGTGCCAGCGCGCGGCCGACCGAACCAATCTTCTCAAGTTCGCGCCCCGCTTCCATCATGGTGTCGCCGCTGCAGCTTTCCGTCAGGCCGTAGGCATCGACATAGCGCGCCCGCGCAAAGAGTCGCGAGAAGGCGCCAATGCGCCCTTCGGGCGTGCGCTCACCACCGCCGACTACCCAGCGCATGCTCTCCAGATCGTAAGCGCCGCGCTCGGGATGCTCGAGGATCCCGCCCAGCATCACAGGGGCGAGCCAGGCGCCCGTGAGGCGGTGTTGGGCGATGGCGGCCAACGCCAGCTCGGGCGCAAAATCGCGCAGGATTGACAGCGACCCACCGACCCACAGCACCGCCATACCAGGCAGGTCGAAGGCGCCGACATGGTAGAGCGGGCCAGCAACCAGCAACCGGTCGGCCGCGCTTAGGCCCAAAGCAATGACGTGGTCGGTAGATTTCCAGTAGAAGTTGGAATAGCTATGCATCACCCCCTTGGGCCGGTCGGTGGTGCCGGAGGTATACATCAGGCGGAAGAGGTCATCGGGGCGCGTGGCGCGCCTCCTGGCAGGCGGCTGCGCGGGCGAGGCCAGTCGGGCGCTGTTCCTCTGCGCCGCCGCATCGACCAAGTGTAGATGCGGCAAGCCACTGGCGGTGGCGGCGAACTCCTGGTCGCACAGCAGTAGGCGGGCGTCGGCGTTGTCGAGGATATAGCCGACCTCCTCGGTGGCCAGACGATAGTTGATTGGCAGCGATACGGCGCCGAGATGGCTCAGGGCAAAAGTCAGCTCGAGGAACGCCGGGCTATTCTTCATCAGAAGAGCAACCACGTGGCCTGGCCCGATTCCCTGCGCTGCCAACCAGCCCGCCGCCGTTTCGATGCGACGCATCATCTCCGCGTAGGTGATTGTGTCGTCGCCGTAGATCAGCGCCAACCGTTCCGGCGTGCGCTGGGCGTGGAACTGGACGAAGCTTGAAAGGGCAACCATGCCTCAGCCGCCCAAAGTCTTGGCGTTGGCTTTGGCCGTGCCCGCGTCGACACGCGGGGGTCGGCGTGCCCACCCTGCGGCCGGGGCGCCTTGACGTCGACGTCTCACCGATCTGCCCCATTGAAGCCTAGGTGTGGTGCCCAGCGTATCACGCTGGGGCTCATCGCCCAGAGCCCTCGGCGTCGGTCAAGGGCCGCTTCGCGGACCGAGTGCACACTCACCCCAGGCCCCGCGCAACGGACGTCGAGCCGAGCTTGCTCGCAGGGATCAAATGGGCCTGTCCAGTGCGGTCCGGGAACAGCGGCTTGCCCGGTCAATGTCCGGCCCCGTCCATGGCGAGCGCCCACTGCGACCCGACAGCGGCGCAGCGACGCTTGGCCACGCCCACGCCGCCCGCCCTATTTTAGCGTAATGGCAAGTCCGCTCAGATCCACATTCGCCAGCAAGCCAACCTGCCTCCCGGTCAGTTCCAGCACAGCGCCCTTCTGGTTCGTCAGCACGATCCCACGGGCGCCCGTACCGACCGCAAGCCCGGCACCCGCTGCGCCGTAAACGCCGGCGACATCGGACGGCCGGTAGATGTTACTCACCCGTCCGCGCAGCACGGTCTTGGACCCGCCGAAGACGAGGCCGTAATCGAGCCCCCCGGTCGACAATGCGTAGTGCCTGCCGTGGAAGTTGAGGCTGCCGCTGCCACCGGAACCGCCGATGATCCACCCGGCCTTGTAAATCGTGAGCGTTACGGTCCCGCTGTCGGCATAGCTGGCGGGGGATAAGCCGACGACGGCAAAGAGCGCAAACAGCGCCGTGCGAATAGCCGATGATATCCTCATGTGGCAACTCTCCTAGAAGTTTTCAGAGCGGGTGGGGCGAATCGAACGAATCACAGGCGCTATCCTAACCGATCGATTGGGGAGGCAAGATGTTCACGCTTCTAGGGCGCAAGTCTGCCCGCCGTACCCTGGGCGAGAGCCATCGCCATCGGTCATTCGGCCGTAGCCCGGTGGTTCCGGGAGGCGATCCGACCACTCGACGGCCGCATCGCTGCCTCCGCACCGGCCTGGCGAACCAATGCCCAGCGCGGGCTCGATCGCGAGGCCGGGCGGTGCCGGACCTTCCCTTCCACTGCACTCTGGTGGCCCGGTTTTGCGGATTTGCGTGGGCTGCGCATTGCGGTCAGATGGCGGATCTCGGATACCATCGACGTGGGATCGATCCCTCGCAATCGCCCCACTGCCTTCCTGGTGCCGTCGAGACGGCCAGCAAGCGCGCGCGGCCGCAGCGCCGTGTGAGAGTTCGGCGATCGCCGCGCGTACGGTTGCAGCATGCCGCAATGCATGAGCGGAGCGCCTCGACAGAGTTCCTCGTTAAGTGATCTTGTCCTGACAACCGATCGCGGCCATGGACGGTCATGCATCTATACCGTCGGCGCTGCGCTCGGCTATCTTGGCACGCGCTTTTCAAAATTCGCTTGGCGCGCTCTCTATCCTAACCTCGCTTCCTTCTGCGATCGAATGGAGCTGCGCCCATCCTTTCGGCGATGTCGCCCAACCCGAACACACCTACTGCCATTGGCGGTCGCCGAGCATTGGCGCCATATCCCTGACGCCACCTTCGATCTGGCGTCGCAGCCGTTGAGACCACGCGACACTCCGGCAAGCCGAAGGCCGACGCCGTTCGAAGAACGTCAACACGACTACGTCACAGGTCTCATCGCCGAGAACTTCGAGCCTGCGCCATGCTAACTTCTCGTCGCTATCGGTCGAGACCATGGGCGGCGCCGGATGCCTCGGTTCGAGATATTCCAGGATCCAGGAAGATTCCTAGTGCTGTTGCCATTCTCGAGCAGCAAGATCGGCAGCTTCTCGAGCGGATTATAAACCGATGTAATAGTTGTGCTATCACGGCACCTCGGTCACCAACTCGAATGGAATGGCCTTCCCCGCCAACGCAATGCCGAGCTTGCGGGCATATGGCTCGGTGTCGCGCAATTCAGTCGATACATCCTCGCCGCCTGAACGGCTGCGCCAGCCGATACCGCTTCCAATACTGGCGCCCGCCACGGAATTGGCCGGCAGGACGGCTCTACTTGGCGCAGCGCAGCAACAAGGGCGGGCTGGCGATGCGGTCGTCCTTTTCAAGGCTCAAGGCTGCTCGCGATCGACCACACGCGCGCGGCGTGGGGCTTGAAACGACCCTCGCCAGCAACTCGGCGAGCCGGCCTTGCTTCATCCGCTCGCTCCCGGGCCTGACGCCTTTGACCGCAGTCCGGAACGACCCGCGGCCGATCCCACTCGTGGCTGAGCAACCCTTTCCCGGTTGGCGAAAAAGGCCCGATGACCGCCGGGCAAATTCGCTTTTGGCCGTTGACGCGCTAAGTAGGCGTGTGCCCTCACAAACCCGGCCGCGGGCTATCAAAAAAAGGCTCACTACCACGCCCTCAAAATCCACCATGGTCGCCTTTGATCGGTGGCCAGACGGATCTTGGGCTATTGCGACTTAGGTCTGAACATTCCGGACCTAGGCCTGCGACCTCAATCTATCCCATGCACGTTACCCGAGCAGCTGCGAGCACAGATAACAAACATCCTTTAATCGTGCAGCACGCTCACGCGGATTCCGTGCGCGTCTCGGTATGGACGCCACCGCTGCTCTGAGCGTGTTGCCCTCAGAAGCGTAGCTACCTGCAGTTAGGTAGCATCCGCAGGGATGGGCGAGATGGCGACGGTTCAATGGGGTTCTTCCAACACGAACCCGATTTCGATTACGAGTGCCCCTGGGCTGCAAATCGCTCCCGCCATCGCCGACAACGGCGGTACCGAATTCGGTGTCGCCTGGGTCACGGACCAAACCATCACCGTCAAGTTCTTCGATGAACAAGGGCTTCCCAGCGCAGCTCTCCCGACGACCATTGTTAGCGATGGTGTCTATGGAACGAGCTCCGTTGCGGCCACGGTGGCTGATGTGCATATGTCGGCAGGTGGCGTGGGCGGTTATGGCGTGGTGTGGGAGGAGTCGGCTGCGGGGCAGCCATCTCTCATTCAATTCCGCTACATTGCGGAAACCGGCGTATTCGGACCCGAGATCTCCGTTTCCGCGACGGCCGCCGGGGTCAATCAACATGATGCCGCGGTTGCCGGGTATTCAAAGGACGATCCCACGGGCCGACCGAATGTCGAGGGATTTGCCGTTGTCTGGGTCGAGTCGGCGATCGGAGCTGATCAGACAACTGGACAGATAATTTTCCAGAATGTTGGCGTTGCCCTCGACCGGCGCAAAGATCCCATTGCTAACCCAGCAGCGGCTGGGCTGGACGGTCGCCCGCCGGCCGATCCAACAGGGGGCGGCAGCAACACGCAAACACTGATAGGTATTGGCCGCGACCCGTCCGTTGCCGTCGCCGATGACGGTTCAACGGCAATCACCTGGGTGGATGTCAGCAATAATATTCATCTGCGCACCTACGACGATACGGGTGCTCAGGTTACCGACATCACCGTCGCAGGTGCTGCGACCGCGCCGGCGGGCAAACAGCATGTATTGGCTCTGGTGGGCGGTGAAATTGTCATTGCCTGGGTAGCTGATGCCGACCCTAGCGCGGGTCTCAATCAAGTTGTCCGGTACGAGGTGCTTGCCCCCGGTGCTGCCGTGGGAAGCTTTACGGCAGGCCCCATACAAACCGTCACGACCGATTTTCCAGACAATGTCGCCGGTCTTGATTTTGGCATGGCTGCCTTGCCCGACGGCGGCGGATTTGCACTGACCTGGAATGGCCTTGATGCCGGCCATACCGCTATTTTCACCAGCAGTTTTACGGCCGGTGGCGTCGCCATCGACGCCAAGGTGTTCCACGGCGCCGCCGATGCTTCTGGCGTCGCCACGGCAGGATTGGTCGGTGACCGTATCGTTGCCGTCTATGAAGACAATGGTACACCCGGCGATCCAGGCAACATCTCTGCGCAAATCTACGACACCCGCACCCAGGCCAATGGCGCTGACATTTTGCCGGATGGTCCAGGGGTTTCGCTTATTGGCGATCCAGTGGCGGGTGGTGGCGGTGGCGGCGGTGGTGGCGGGGCAGCAAACGGCGCCGCCGACGTCCTCGTCGGCACCATCGGCAACGACCTCATTGATGGCAGGCTCAACGCCGACACCCTCGATGGCGCCCTTGGTAACGATCGGATCTTCGCCAGCGGTGGTGACGATATCATCGATGGCGGGGGCAACGGTGATGTCGACGCACCCGGTGGCGCACTGTCTGATGGCACCGTGCTGACACACGGTGGCGATACGGTAGTTTTCACCGGCAATTTCACAGACGATGGGATCGCCAACGACGACTATCTCATAACTTACGACGGTCCCGACAATGGCACGGGCATCTTCACCGTTACCGATCTGCGTGCCGGGTCTGCCGACGGAACCGATACCATTCGCAACGTCGAATTTTTTGAGTTCGTTCGGGCAGACGGCACGCACGTCACCATCAGGACCACGGACCTTCTCGACGAGCGGCCGAATGTCACGCCGACGGGCTGGGGGTTGACGGAAACCGGCGCGGGATCGCTTGGGACGGGCACGACACCTGCACTTGAAAAAGTGCCGGATACGGACGGCTTCCTTGTAAATGACGGACCGACGAGTCAGCCCGGCCACCAATTCAACCCTGTCATCGCCGACAGCGTCGGCGAATTTGTTGGCATCCTGTGGGAGTCGGATCCCACCGGTAGTGGTGATACGTTCATTCGGGGTCAGTTTCTCAATGTCTTGGCTGAACCCGACACCGACACTCCGTTGCCCAATGCGGTGAACGTTTCCGATGGCGTCGGCATTGAATTCAACCCATCGATCGTATCGGGAGGAGCCAACGGCGGCTGGGGCATTGCCTTTGAAGAGCGCGACAGCACGTCGGATCTTACATCGACCATTCGGACCAATTTCATGGGGCCCGGCACCCTGACGGGCGTAGAGCAATCCGTTTTTGATGAAGGGTCGAGCGTCAATCAGCATGACGCGGCGCTTTCCGGCTCATTCCTGGACCGAAGCGCCGCCAGTCCTGCCGGTGGCTCCGTTGGGCCAAAGGACGTTTCCGATGGCTACAACGTGGCCTGGGTATCAACGCACCTGGATTCAGCGGGCAATCCGACAGATGTCGCCGGTGATAGCAACTACGGGCACATCATGTTTCAGCGCTTCGAGGTGCCCTTCGACGCAGTAGGCAATCCGGCGGCTCCGGTCGCAGGCGGAATTGATGGCATCGCCAATCTGGGCTCCGATCTTGCTGTTTGGGTAGGCGCAGAGACTGGCGGTACCGGCGCCATTGGCCGCAATCCGTCGACTGCGGCGCTGCATAGCTTCGAAACGGCCGTGATCTGGATCGAGTCTGACGGCATCGGCGGCGAGCGTGTTGCCGGGCGCGCCTATGACGACATCGGCCATGTGATCCCAAGCCCAGAATTTGCCAACATCTCGGGCGCCTTTACCGTCGCGCCGGGTACGAACGCGGTAATTGTTCAGGCCGGGGCGGTCAATTTTGGCATCGCCTGGATAACACCCGACGGCGGTAGTCCGAGTGGCTACACGGTCATGGGGACCATGTTCAGCTCGGCAGGTGCCGGCTTGAACGGGCAAGGGTTTGGCTTGCTTTCGCCGGCGGCCCCGTTTGTTCTGCAGCAATTGCCGGTTGGATTCGTTCCAGGGCAGTCCGACTTCCATCTTACCGGCATTAGTGGTGAAGATAGTGAAGACCTCGTCATAAGTTGGAACAACCAGGGCGACGTCCAAGCATCGCACATTCGCGTAACGCTCGATGCCGTGACTGGCGTGGTCCAATCCATGACGCCAGAAGGTGACCCGATCATCGTCAACGTCAACAAAGACGGCGTGCAGGATCAAAACGGTCTCGCCGGTCTCCTATCGGACCGTTTCATTGCGGTCTATCATGACGCCTCCAACATTACGCACGATCCCGATAACGACACGGGCGACATCGTCGCGCGCGTTTTCGATACGCGTTCCCCCGGGCAGCTGCTCGAAGGCGACCTCGTCCGCAATGGCGCCATTCAGGCGCGCGCCGACGTCATCGTTGGAACAAATGGCAACGATGTCATCCATGGCGACCTGCAGGACAACGACGGGCGCACCGATCAACTCTACGGTGGAATGGGCGACGATATCTTGCGCGGCGGGCCGGACCAGAGCCAGGGCGCACGCGTGGAAATCCTCGATGGCGGCGAGGGTATCGATACCGCCGTCTACACCGGCAAGTTCACCGACTATTCGATTGCGGTGAATGGCGATGGCAGTTTCACCATTGTTGACTTGCGGCCGGTGCAATCGGCCAACGGGACATTCCTCCCCAATGACGGCACCGACCACATCTTCAATATCGAGCAATTGCAGTTCTTGGGCGAACCCGGCGCCCCCATCATCCCAATCGGCTTCAATCCGCCACTGCCGCCACCGGACCCGAATTTCGATGGCACTCCGAAACCGTGGAGTCTTACGGATACGTCCTCATTCAAGGAAATTCTCGTCGATACCGATCCGGCAGCGACCGCGCTAGCGCAACCTGGCACACAAAACCAAGTGGCGGTCGCGGGTCTGCAGACTGAAGCCGCCATGGCTTGGGTTTCGGATAACCAGCATGTTTACGCCATCCGCTATGAGGTTCAGGGCGATGTCGACCCTTTGTTCTCGCCGATTCCTGTCGAACTGACGGACGCTGGCGTCGCCGAAACGGTCGCCGACCCCTTCGTGACGATGGCGGGCGGGCTCGGGTTCCTGACGGCATGGGAGGCGACCACCGCCACCGACAGCTCGATACACATGGCCTTTGGAAGCACGGCCACCAACACGGTGTTTGACACAGCCGCCGGATTTCCCGGCGGCGGTCTGGCCAAGCAGGCCGTTGGTGTCGCAGGCGATGACACTAACGCCGCGGAAGACACCGTCGTCGGTTCCAGTGAGGCCGGTAAGCTTGCGGTCGACCCGGTCGCTCAAGGCTACGAGATCGTCGATGTCAACAACGATACGCTCGAGTTCGGGGTGCACGTTGCCTACGTCTTGAAGGACAATGCCGGCGACAATACCGGTGAGATCAGGATCGCTCGCTACGATATCCCGATTTACGATCTTGATCCCGTCAACGGTCCCGTCGATGGCTCGCTGGCGCTCGACGCCAACGGTGATTTCGTGCCCTCGGTGGACTTTGGTCGCGGCGTCGAAACGCAACCCATTTCGATTGGCGCCGACGGCATCCGCGGCACCGCGGACGATGCCGTTGCCTCGATCGTCATTCCTGACGGACGCGATCCTTCCCTAGGCGGCCTACACGATGGGCAATTGGTGGTCAGCTATGTTGACGCTGCCGACCATGTCCACCTGAAAATCTATGCGCCTGCCACTGAGGAGGCCACCGATCGCGAAAATCGGCCCGGCGTCAATGGCGACGACATTGTGGTGAATGGCAAGACTACCTTCCAGGAGCTGACTAGCCTGCCGTTCGCAACCGATCTCGGGACGGTGGCGCCGGGTCAGTCTGCCATTGTCGCCGCCCAGGCCAACGGCAGCTTCGGTGTATTCTGGGCCGAGGCGGGTGCCGCGTCGGGGACAGTTGACATCAAAGGCATCGTCTACACGTTCGGTGGCGCCAACAATTGGGTGCCATCCGAGGTGCAAACCTTGGAGACGGGGCTCAATGCCAACATCGCCTTCCAGGTCGCCAATACCGGCGCGGATGCCGTGGGCTTGGAGGACGGCTTCCTTTTGTCGTGGGAGCTCAACGGCACGATTTTCGAGCAGCGCTTTGACATGGCCGGCAACACGGTCGGCACGCTGGCACAGATCGACAACCCCGGCACAGAACCGCACACCGGGCACTCGACCGCGCCGTTGGAGGATGGTCGAATTCTGGTCGGCTATTCGAGCCCAGACGTCGATGGCGGTAGTGGCGACGTTTTCGCTCAGTATCTCGACACGCGACAGCCCGGAGTAGAGATCGTCGGCGATCGATTGGGAGCCAACCGCGATGTCCTCGTCGGTACTGTCGGCGACGATGGCATGACTGGTGGCGATCGCGAAGACCAGCTCTATGGAGGGCTGGGCAATGATTTGCTGTCGGGTGGCGTCGACTCGGATCTGCTCGTGGGCGGGGCCGGAAATGACATTCTTATCGGCGCGGTCGGTCAAGATGTGCTCATCGGCGGCGACGGTGACGACGTTCTCTGGGGAGGGCAAAGCGGTCCCGCCGATCCCAAGGTCGACCGAGACCTGCAGGACGCGCTAACAACGGTCGGATTCAACGCAGCCTTGATTGCCGGCGAGCCTGGGGCGGATATCGTTATGGGTGGTGAGCTCGGCGCCGACGGGCTAGTCGTCGATCACGGCTTGCACGATGAAATCTCCTTTGAAGGCGAGTTCGGCTCCTTCAACATCGACCTGTCGCAGGGCTTCGTCTTGAGCAGCCGCACCGGCGGTGCGTTTGTGCTGGAGGACGTCATCGGCACAGTAGTCGTGGACGACGTCGCCGGAACCGCAACGTTTGTCTTCAGTCACGATGTTGAGGACGCCCACGGCGGTCTCGGCAATGACATTCTGACGGGTGACGACCGCAACAATATCCTGACCGGCGGCGGCGGCAACGACACTTTTGACGGTCGCGGTGGCATCGATACCGTCGTCTTGGGCGGCAGTGTCACCGACTTCACCTTCGCCTTCGACGGCACGACCTTCACCATCGCCGACCATCCGCATGGAACCACCCTGTCGGCCACCAATGTCGAGCTGTTCCAGTTTGCAGACGGTATCCGCACCGCGGGCGACCTGAGCGCCATCATCGGCGGGGGAACGGGAAATCTCGATCCGGTGATCAGCGGTGGCGACGCCGCGGCGTTCACCATCCTCGAGAACACCACGGCTGTTACGATGGTCGCCGCCACCGATCCGGAGAGTAGCCCGGTCAGCTACAGCATCGCGGGCGGATCGGATGCAGCCGCTTTCACGATCGACCCGACGACGGGAGCTCTCTCGTTTGTCACGGCGCCGGACTTCGAGCATCCCGCTGATCTCGGTCACGACAATATCTACGACGTGATCGTGGCGGCGTCCGATGGGTTCCTGTTCGATACGCAAGCCATCGCCGTAACGGTCAGCAATGTCGCTGAGGCAAACAACCCGCCCGCCATCACCTCGAACGGTGGCAATGCGACCGCGGCAATATCGGTGGCGGAGAACACCACCGCGGTTGCTACGGTGACGGCAACGGATCCCGATGGGGACGTGCTGAGCTACAGCCTCATAGGTGGCCTCGATCAGTCGAAATTCCAAATTAACGCCGCGACCGGCGCCCTGTCGTTCATTGCGGCTCCCAACTTTGAGGTTCCGGCGGCCGCGGGCGGCGGCAATGTCTATGACGTGATCGTCTCGGTTTCCGACGGGACCGACAGCGACGCGCAGCAGATTGCAGTGACCGTGACCGACGTCAATGAGGCGCCGACCATCACCTCCAATGGTGCCGGTCCAGCGGCCAGCGTATCGGTGGCGGAGAACGCCACCGCAGTTACAACGGTGACGGCAACGGATCCAGACGCGGGGGCGAGCGTTGCCTACAGCCTCGCGAGTGGCGCCGATGCAGCGCTGTTCACGATCGACATCGGCACGGGTGCGCTGTCCTTCCTGTCGGCACCTGATTTTGAGGCCCCCGCCGATGCCAACCATGACAACGTCTACGAGGTCGTGGTGCGCGCTTCCGACGGAACCCTGACCGATACGCAGGCGATTGCGGTGACGGTGACCGACGTGCCGGATGGTGACATCGCGCCGGGAATCACTTCGCCAACTACCGCGTCGGTTGCCGAGAATAGCACGTCCGTGCTCACCGTGACGGCGACGGATCCCGATGGGCCCTCTGTCGGCTTCAGCGTCGTGGGCGGCGCCGACGCGGGCCTGTTTGCGATCAACGCGGTCACGGGCGCGCTGTCCTTCTTGTCGGCGCCCGATTTCGAGCTGCCGGCCGACGCCGACCACGACAACGTCTACGACGTGATCGTGCGCGCATCCGACGGCACGCTGTTCGACGAGCAGGAGATCGCGGTCAACGTCACCAACGTGGCAGGTCTCAGCCTGACCGGTACCGCGGCGGCCAATACGTTGAGTGGCGGCGGCGAAGAGGACACAATCATCGGCCTTGGCGGCAATGACACCCTCTCCGGGGCCAGTGGCAACGACCTGATCGATGGCGGTGTGGGAACGGACAACCTCAATGGCGGTGACGGCAACGATACCATCATCGGCGGCCTGGGTGCCGACATCATCAATGGTGCGGGTGGCAACGACGTCATCCTCTACAGCATCGGTGATGGTGGCGATACGATCGTTGGCGATACCGGGCTCGATACGCTCAACATCAGCGGCACCACAGCAGACGATACGCTAAGTGTCGTCCTCGCCGGTGGCGCCGTGACCAGTGTCGGCGGCGGCTCGTTGAGCACCGTCGAGACGGTCAATGCCGATCTGGGCGGCGGCAACGATCTGCTGAGCTATGGTGCTGCCACCACGGATAATATCACGGTCGATCTGGGAGCCGGCACGGCCTCCGGCTTTGCCGCAATCAGCGGCGTTGAGAACGTGACGAGTGGGTCCGGCAACGACCTCCTGGTAGGCGACACGGGAACCAACTCGCTCAACGGCGGGACAGGCAACGACACGCTGATGGGCGGTCTGGGTCTCGACACGCTGACGGGTGGGACGGGCATCGATACGGTGTCTTATGCCAACGAGACCGATGCCATGGTCGTCAACCTCACGTCGAACACGACGAGCCGCGCGGCGGAAGCCGCCGTCGAGGACGTGCTTTCGGGGATCGAAAACGCGATCGGCGGGACGGGTGACGACACCATCGCGGGCAACACGGCCGGCAACCTTCTGGACGGCGGTTTCGGCAACGATAGCGTGGATGGCGGTGCCGGCAACGACACGATCCTGGGTGGTGACGGCCACGACGCGCTGCTCGGCGGCGCCGGCGTGGACTCGATCGACGGCGGCGCGGGCAACGACGTGATTACTGGCGGAGCCAGCAACGATCTTCTCACCGGTGGTCTCGGCGACGACACCTTCAATTACGTCTTCGGAGACGGTGCGGACGTGTTCGACGGCGGCGGAGGCAATGATACGCTCAATATTCTAGGCACCACGGCAGCCAACGCGCTGGCCGTGGCCTGGGACGGAACCTCGATCGTTTCCTTCACCGGCGGGACACTGACGGGTGTCGAGCACCTGACTGCCAATCTGGATGCTGGCGTCGATGTCCTCAGCTACGCCGGGTCCACGGCCAATGTCACGGTGAACCTGCTAGCTGGTACGGCCTCTGGCTTCGACTCCCTATCGGGGATCGAGAACGTCACTGGCGGTTCCGGCAATGACACGCTGATCGGCGACAACGGAGCCAACGTGCTCGCCGGTGGTACTGGTGACGACACCTATTTCGTGGGTGCCGGCGACACCATCACCGAAAACGCCGGCGCCGGCATCGACACCGTAAACAGCTCGGTTAACGCCACGCTCGGCGCCAACGTCGAGAACTTGGTGCTGGCCGAGGGCGGCGGCGATATCAGCGGCACCGGCAACACCCTTGCCAACGTCATCATCGGCAACAGCGGCAACAATGCGCTAAGCGGCGCCGGCGGCGATGACGTCATGGCCGGTGGGGCCGGCAGCGACAATATCGATGGCGGCGCCGGTAACGACAGCATAACCGGTGGCGCCGGCGACGATGTCATGACGGGTGGTGCCGGCAACGATCTGTTCGTGTTCGCCGCGGGCTTCGGTAACGACGTTATCAACAGCTTTGATGCCAACCCGACCGGCGGACAGGACGTGTTGGACGTGACGACCTACCACCTCAATACAGCTAACTTCGCTGCGAACGTGTCGATCCAGCTGTCCGGTGCCGATACGATCGTCCACATCGGCGTCGATACCATCACGCTTACGGGCATCAATGGTGTCGGCGCCAACGCGGTCACCATCGACGACTTCAAACTGGTTTGACGGATCCAGCGGCGGCCTCCGCGCGAGGCCGCTCGCTGCGAATGGCATGAAAGCAACCATCGGAGGTTCCCGAGCGCCGGTCTAAGTCTGGATCGGCGCTGCTTTCTCATGGGCCCCTCAATCGATCTCCTTCTACCTAAAGACGACTGGGCTGGGCCAAGGTGTTGGTAACGGCATTTTACTTAGGTCCAGTCGCGGCGAAGACCTTTGGTCCTAGAACAGCTCGGGACTAGCCGAAAGGAGCTAGCCGCATGGGCGTGAACGCAATTTGGACACCGACCGTCGCCTGGCGCGCGGCATTCAGTGTCACGGCGACGTTTGCTATCGGTAAGAGCCGCCATGGCTAGCCCAATCCGAATTGCCATTGTGGACCCTCATCCGATGTTTCGGACCGGGGTCGTGCAGACCATAGCTGCCTCGGGCCACTTTCAAATTGTGGCCGAGGGTGAAACAGCCGCAGACACGCGTCGCGTGGTGCGCGACCTGGCCCCCGATATTTTGCTTCTCGACATCTGCCTGGCCGAGAACGGCTTTGATACGGTTCGCGATATTTCGAAGATTTTCCCACCCTGCAGGATCGTTGTACTCACGGCCATCGACGATGCACTGAGTGTGTCCAACGCCTTGGCTTTGGGGGTGAAAGGCTACATCCTAAAGGGTGTCAGCGGTTCTGAACTCATCGATGCCTTGCAAACGATACATAGTGGCTTACCGTTTCTGACGCCTGATCTGGCGTCTCGATTGTTGATTGACACCCGCGGCGGGCCACTCTTCAGGCCGCTCGAAGCCAAACCTCTCGAGAGGCTCACCTATCGCGAAAAGCAGGTTCTCGATCGGCTATCAAAAGGAATGACCAACGATGAAATTGCAAAAAATCTCGGGCTCAACATAAAAACCATAAAATCCTACATCACTCAGGTCTTTAGAAAGCTAAAGGTCAATAACCGCGTACAGGCATTGAAGATTGCTCAGAGCGTCAATGCTGACTAGCGCGTGGCGCCGTCGGGGTAAGTAGGGCCGCCGGCAGGCAGTCGAAGTTGGCTCCTCACAGTCTTAAGGCGCCCCGGCACGAGCTTGAACGGCTGGCGGCCAAGCCCATCGGAATCGGATCGTGGTTAGGCGGTGCCGCAGGCGCGCGGGGCTTGGCTGCCTGTTCGGGAGGATCGCGGTCGTCTTGCGGTCGTCAGCGGCAGTCCTCATGTAGGAGTTCTAGCACGCTGCGCAGGGCCCCCGCGTAGTCCGTAGATTCCTCGGGCTTCGGAATCGGAACGCGCACGATCCTTACCCCACCGTTGCGGCCACTGACCCGGCAGAGGAGCTTGCCATACCGGTCGATCACGAAGCCGGGCCCATCGCCGGCAACGCGCTTGACGTCGGGCTCATTGTACCGGACCTGGACGGCCGCGTGTTGAGTTCGGCGAATAGCCCGACCAGCATTTTGCGGACTGCTCCTCCTGCCCTCGACGGCAAGCCGCTCGCGAGCCGCCTGTTCCCGCTCGATCTCGACGATCAGCTGAGCTGCGGTTTTCATCGAAGCCATCCATTCCACTTTGCTCGCCTATCGGGCGATTCGGGCGGCGCGCTCTAGGGTCAGGCGTCGACGGCACGAAAAAAACGGTAAATTCGTAGGGAACCAACACCCCACCTCGGCGTTGACGGGTTGTCGAGTCTGGACGCTAAGAACGCGCCTGGCCATTGGGCGCGGCCCTGGTATCCGCCCCGACGAATCTGTCGTGACGGACGCTAAGAACGCGCCCCGCCAAGAGGCGCCGCCCTGGTATCCCGGCAGGAAGTTTGGAAGGCAGGGCACCCACCCGCACCGGGCGCCCTGCCTTTCTCGTTTGGGCTCGTTCCTGTTTCGTCCGATTGGGCTCGGCGGCGTTTCCTGCTCCTGAACTAGCGGCTCAGGGGGCGAACCGAGCCCAGGGGGAAAGGGCCTCACGGCCGATCTGAGGGCTGTGGGTGACCACCCGTTTGAGCCCCCCGCCAGGTGCCTTTTCGGCAGCGCAGATCCAAGGGGACAAAGGAACGCAGATCCAACGGGGCGCAGGTACGAGGCGACGCCCCAGCGAGGCGATTGGTAATTGTCCCGACAAGCGAAATAAAGTGCCGGGTCGCCAAGGCCGCAACCTCCCCTGTGACGGGCGCAGGGATATCTGACCGCCCTCGCTGGGCCGCGCGCGATCCAAAATCTCCGCGCGGGCTGGAAAAACGAGGCAGCGGGAGAGGTAACTCCTCGGGTCGATGGACTGGGCCGGGTTGCTCGACGAGCAGCACCAAAGGGCCGCTTGAAGGGTTTGCTGGCGGGTGTGGAGGGAGCCCGAAAGGGCGCGGCTATGAGTCGGGGCGATCTAGCTTTCACCCGCCTCCTGGCCAACACGCACGCCGCAGTGTTGGCAGCCAAGCGGGAGATGTCTTTCGCCGCGTTGCTGCTCCGAGCCAGCCCTTGCGCACCGCCAAAGGACCATATAATCCGGGCGCAAGGCTCATTTCTGTTGGGGCGTAGCCAAGCGGTAAGGCAGCGGATTTTGGTTCCGCCATGCGGAGGTTCGAATCCTCCCGCCCCAGCCACGTGCCCATGTGTCCGGGCCGCTCACAGGGACTGGCGCGGATTGAGCCGGGCTGCCTCTGCCATAGCCTCGATCGCCTCGACGCCTTTCGTCCTCACGGTCAAACCCGTGAGACCCGAGTCCTCCCAGGCGCGGTAGCGTTGTTTGATGCGCGCTTTGGGACCGACGAGGGACTTGGCGTCGACCCACTCGTCAGGCACAGCCGCCGCCGCCTCGTCCTTGCGCTGTGCCAGATAGAGCTCCTGGATCCGGTCCGCTGCCTCCTTGAAGCCGCGGCGAACCATGATGTCCTTGTGAAAGTTTTTGTCGCGATGACCCATGCCGCCGACGTAAAGAGCCACCTCAGGCTTGAGTTTGGCCAAGGCAGCCTGCACGTCGTCGCTGACTTCAACATGGACGGAGCCTTGGATTTCAAAGTTTTTGAAGCTGCGCTTGCCGTTGCTGCGGCGAAAGCCCTCCTCGAGCCAGCCCCCGTACTCCGGCATCGATCCGGGCACGAAGCCCAGCGGCAGCCAACCGTCGGCGATCTCGGCGGTGAGCTTGACCGTCGCCTCGTTTCCGGTCCCCAAGTAGATGGGGATATCGGGGCGCATATGCAGGATCGACTTGAGCGGTTTGCCGATCCCCGTGGCTCCAGGCCCCTGATAAGGAAGGCTGATCTCGTTTCCCGCATGGGCGACCGGACCCTCGCGCTCGAAGATCTTGCGCATGATGGCCACGTAGTCCTTGATGCGCCAGTAGGGCCTGCCCCAGGGTTGCCCGTACCAGCCCTCGACGATCTGCGGACCCGACACTCCAATGCCGGCAATGAAGCGGCCACCACCCGCCAGGGCGTCGACCGTCGCCGCCGACATCGCCGCATTGGCCGGGGTGCGTCCGGCCAATTGCATAATGGCGGTGCCGAGCTTGATGTGCTGCGTTTTGCCGGCCAGAAAGGCGAGCGGGGTCACGGCGTCCGAGCCGTAGGCTTCCGCCGTCCACACCGAATCGTAGCCCAACGCCTCGGCGCGCTGCACCGTCTCGACCGGGACCTTGAGCTCGGCGCCTGAATAGCCGATCGATAATCCGAGCTTCATGGCTCCTCCCACAGGCTTGGGCTGTAAACGCCCTTGTTTGGCATGACCTTTCGTGCGCGGGGGTCTTCAGGCGGCCGCTTCGCTGCCGATGATTCGCTCGCGCCTAAGCGCCGCGATCGCCTCCTCGGCAAGACCGAGCTCCCACAGAATTTCCTGGCTGTGTTCGCCCAGCCGCGGCGCCCCGCGGCGAACGAGCATGGGTGCCTCGAACCGCGCCGCGGCACGGGTCTGGCGCAGCCGCCCTGCCGTTGGATGCTCGCTTTCGATGAGGATGCCGCAGGCAATGACCTGCGGATGTGCAATCACTTGCTCGCGGGTCAGGACGGGAGCACAGGGAACACCGGCTGCCTCGAGCCGTTGCAGCCATTGTTCAGTCGTGCGCGTCTTTAGCACATTCTGCGTCATCTCGAGCCGGGCATCGATATTCTGGTCGCGCAGCGCCGGCGTCTGAAAGCGCGCATCCTCGAGCCATTGCGGGCGCTCGAGGGCGCCTGTCAGGGCGGCCCACTCCTTGTTGGTCATCACCGCCACGGTCATAAAACCGTCGGCGGTCTCATAGATGAGGTCGATAAAGCTCGCGGCCGTGCGCTGCGAGACCCGCTCACCGACATAGGTTTGAGCGCCCATGTCGGAGGCCCACAGGAACGCCAGCACGGCATCCAGCATGGCCAAGCGCACGTGCTGTCCCTTGCCCGTGCGCAGGCGGCCGACGAGCGCCGCCGCGATCGCCTGAGCCGCCGTCACCGCAGTCAGCTTGTCGGGCAGCACGGTGCGGATCAGCCGAGGACGCCGGTCGTCCGCGCCGGCCTGCACGGTGGTCAAGCCGGAAAAGGCCTGCACGATCGGGTCGTAGACCGGCTTGTGTGCATAGGGCCCGTTCTCGCCAAAGCCGTTGATCGACACGTAAACAATGTTGGGTGCCACCTTGCGGATCGCCACCTCGTCGATGCCCAGGCGCTCGACCACACCGGGGCGAAAATTCTGCACCAGCACGTCGGCGGTTTTGCACAACCGCATAAGGATGTCGACACCCTTGGCTGTCTTCAAATCGATCGCAATCGAGCGCTTGTTGCGATTGAGGTTGAGAAAGGAGGCGGAGAAACCATTGCGGCGGTTGCCGTAGGCGCGCGTGTGGTCGCCCAGGCGCGGTTCCTCAACCTTGATGACATCCGCACCCTGGTCGGCCAGAATCATGGTCGCCCACGGTCCCGATAGCATCGACGTCAAATCGACGATGCGAATGCCGTCGAGCGGTCCGGGTGGCTGTGTCATGTCGAACCTCGTCTAGGCCGGTTGCCGGCCAAGTACTTCCGTTGCCATTAGAGCTTGGATCTCGGCTGTCGAGAAGCCCGCCTCGCACAGCACGTCAGCACCATGCTCCCCGATCCGTGGCGGCTGGCGAGACAGCTCGGGCCGTTCCCGTCGATCGCCGAACTCCAGGGGCAGAGCCGGCAAACCGACCAGCGGTCCGCCACCCAGGGCTGACAGCGCGGTGGCGAGTAAGGCACCGCCGGCCAGCAAATGCGGGTCGGCAGATAGATCATCGGGACGGTTGACGCGCGCGCACGGCACTTTCGCCGCCTCGCAATCCTCAAGGATGCGGCGCTGGGAAAAGCGAGCCAACCTCATGGCAAGTTCCGCAATGAGCCACTCGCGCTCGGCGGAGCGGGCCGCGTTCGTTGCCAGCCGCTTGTCGCTGCCCAGATCGCCGAAGTCGAACTTTTCGCAGAACCGCTGCCAATGACCCTCGGACGTCACAGCGATAAAGACCTGCTGCTGGTCGCAGGTATTGAAGACGTCATAGACACCCCACGCCCCCTTGCGCGCGGGCATCGGAGGCATCGGCTGACCCGTCACGGCGCTGCCTGCCATGTGCGTGCCAACCAAGAAGGCTGCGCTTTCGAACAAGGCGCTGCCGACGCGCTGGCCGCGCCCCGTCCGCTCGCGCTCGCGCAGCGCGGCAAGGACTGCCACGATGCCAAAGACCGCGCCCAGGATGTCGATGATTGGTGCACCCATGCGCAGCGGTTTGCCCGGTGGCCCGGTCATGTAGGCGAGCCCGGTTTGCATCTGCACGACCTCGTCCAGGGCGCCGCGATTTTCGTAGGGCCCCGCGAGATAGCCTTTCAAGGCTAGGTAGATCAGGCGCGGGTTGACCGTTTCCAGGTCCGCCCAGCCGCATCCCAGTCGGTCGATGGTGCCCGGCGCGAAATTCTCGACAAGGACATCTGCCGTCGTCGCCAGGCGCCGCAAGGCAGCCTGGCCCTCGGGACGCTTCAAGTCGATGGCAATGCTGCGTTTGTTGCGATTGTAAGAGGCAAAAAAACCGGCGGCGAACCCGGGCAGTCGGCGCGTGGCGTCGCCGTCCTTGGGCTCGACCTTGATGACATCGGCGCCGAGGTCGGCGAGCAGCAAACCGGCGCACGGGCCCATAATGGTATGTCCAAAGTCCAGGACCTTCAGTCCAGACAGCGGCCTTGGCGCCGCCCCGCTCATGCCGCTTTCCTCCGCAAGGCCGCGAGCGTTCCCGACCGCAATGCGGTGCTGGGCAACGGATGGCCAACAATGCGCTCGGCCATTCGTCCTGCCTCGATCAGCGCCTCCAGATCAACGCCGGTGGTGACACCCATCTCTTCGCACAGCAAGACCAATTCTTCGGTCGCTATATTGCCCGGCGCCCCCGGCTGGCCGGCAAACGGACAGCCGCCAAGGCCGCCTACGGTCGAATCGAACCGGCCTACGCCCAGCCGCATGCCCTCAAAGGCATTGGCGATACCGAGGCCGCGGGTGTCGTGCAGGTGAAGCGATAGCTCCAGCTGGGGCCAGCGGTTGCGTACCGCGCCCACCAGCCGGCTGACCCTGACGGGCGTGGCCCAGCCCATGGTATCGGCAAGAGACAACCGCGTCGGACCAATGTTTGCTTCACGGGCGATGGCGAGCCCGTCCTCGATACAAGACACCACCTGTCCCGGCGATATATCGCCTCCGTAGTTGCAGCCAAATGCGGCCATGATGCCGATGCGGGTCACCGGGACGTTCGCCAGCAAATGCTGCTCAGTCTGTCGGCGCATGGCCTCGATCTGGCCGACGCGGTCGCGATTTAGATTTTTGCGCGAAAACGCCTCCGAGGCGCTGAGCGTGATCGAGCCCGTCAGCGCCAGCCTGTCGCGGAAGGCAAGCGCGCGTTTGAGGCCAGCCGCATTGAACCACAGCGCCGTATACTCAATCCCTTCGACCGGCCGGAAGTTCGCAAAGACGGCCTCGGCGTCGGCCCAACCTGGCACCAGTTTGGGGCTGACGAACGAGCCTACCTGGATGTGCTTGAGGCCGGTGGCGGACAGGGCATCGACAAGGGCGATCTTGTCTGCCGTGCCGATCGGCCCCTTTTCGATCTGAAAGCCTTCACGCGGCCCTTCCTCGCCGATCTCGATGCTTTGCGGCAGATCGCCCATGGCCATTTCTCCTGCTGTTCGCAAGCGACCTATCGAACAAAGTCGCATCATGATATCCGAGCCTGCCGTTGACAATCGGCGCGATACGAAAAGAGGTATGCGTGCACCGTACGACCGGGGAGGGCCAATCCCGCCAAATGACCGGCGGTATGGCGATCGTCGAGGCGCTGATCGCCAACGGCGTCGACACGCTGTTCGGCCTACCCGGTGCTCAGCTCTATGCGCTGTTTGACGCCTTGCAGCAGCGTCAGCAGTCGATCCGCACGGTGGGCGCGCGGCACGAACAGGCTTGCGGCTATATGGCTTTTGGCTATGCCCGCTCGACGGGCCGCCCGGGTGTCTACGCCGTGGTCCCCGGTCCGGGGATGCTCAACACCACGGCGGCACTCGCGACGGCGCTTGCCTGCAATGCACCGGTTTTCTGCATCACCGGGCAGGTGCCAGCCGCCTTCATCGAGCGCGGACGCGGCCATCTGCACGAGCTACCCAATCAGCTAGCGACGCTGAGATCGTTGGTCAAATGGGCAGCCAGGATCGAGTGTCCCGCCGACGCGCCGCGCCTCATCAATGAAGCCTTTCGGCAGATGCTGAGCGGTCGGCCAGGCCCGGTGGCCGTGGAGATGGCCTGGGACAGCATGGGCTCCACTGCCCTTGTCACGCCGCTTGCCGGCGCCGCGATAGCCGCCGCCCCTGCGCCGGCGGCGGCCGAGGTCGAGGCCGCGGCCAAGCTGCTGGTGGCTTCGAAGCGGCCCATGATCATGACCGGCAGTGGTGCGCAGCACGCGAGCGCGGCCGTCCTGGCCCTCGCCGAGGAACTGGCAGCACCCGTGGCAGCGTTTCGCGGCGGTCGCGGCGTCTTGGCCGAGGATCACGAGCTTGCCATCTCTGCCTATGCCGCATTCGGGCTTTGGCCGCAAATCGATGCGCTGATCGGCATCGGCACGCGCCTGGAAATGCCCTACATGCGCTGGACCGGCATGATGACGCTGATTGATCGGCCGTCGCCGCCGCCGCATATGATCCGCATCGATATCGATCCCGCCGAAATGCACCGTTTGAAGCCGCATGCCGGTATCGTTGCCGATGCCGAGATCGGCACGCGGACGCTGCTGGCAGCGATCCAAAGCTTGAAGCGGCCTGGCTCGGGCGCGACCGACAGCGCTTGGCGGCCACGCGTCACCAGCGCCAAGATTGCGGCGCGTGCGCAGATCGAGAAAGTGCAGCCGCAGCTCGCCTATCTCGATGTCATTCGCGAGCTGCTGCCGCGCGACGGCTTCTTTGTTCCGGAGCTGTCGCAGGTCGGCTTCACCTCCTATTTCGGCTTTGCCGTCCTCACGCCGCGCACTTATGTTTCCGAGGGCTACCAGGGGACGCTTGGCTTCGGCTTTCCGACCGCCCTTGGCGTGAAGATCGCCCATCCCGACCGGGTGGTGATGTCCGTCACCGGTGACGGCGGCTTCATGTTCGCCGTGCAGGAATTGGCAACGGCCGTGCAAGAGCGCATCGGGCTCGTCATACTGCTGTTCAATAACAGGTCCTACGGCAACGTCCTGCGCGACCAGCGCACAAACTTTGCCAACCGCATCAATGGCGCCTTGCTCGACAACCCAAATTTCATGGTGCTGGCCGAGGCCTTTGGCGTAAGGGCGCATCGCGTCGCCTCGCCCGATGAGCTCAGGCCCGTCCTGCAGACAGCGCTCGGCGCCAAAGCCCCGGTGCTGATCGAAGTCGTCATGGCGCCGGACAGCGAAGCCTCGCCGTGGGAGTTCATTCACCCGAAGCGGTAAGCTCCGGGAACAGGCGCTGGCGCGCCTCGGCGGCGGCCTCCGCCATGGTCATGAACACGGCGCCGGCGTCGATGAGCTTTGCGATCAAGTCTTCGAAGGCGAGCATTCGGTAGCCGCGGCCTATGACATAGGGATGCATGGTGTAGGTCAGAACCCCCCAGTCGACCGTCTTGGCCATATACAGGAATTCATCGTGCCAATTCTGCATAACCGCGCGTGCCGACTGTAATCCGGGGAGGATTGTCTCCCGTGTACGGATGAATTCGAAATGGGGGTGATCGTCAAGTGACCAGCTGATCGGCATCTCGATTAGCTTGGTCTTTGCCCCGAAATGGTAGGGCTGGCCAAGTCTCGCCTGATCGCCGCGGCGAGCCAGATAGGGGGTGTAGTCGCCCCCCATCATGCTGCTATCGTAGCAAAAACCATGCGCCAGCAAGAGATCGATGGTAGCGCTGCTCAGATCCCAGGCCGGCGAGCGGTAACCCTGCGGCCTGTTACCCGTCAGGCGCACGATCGCCTCGTTGGCGCGCACCAGATCGGCCTCCTCCTCCTCGCGGCTCATACCGGTATTGGGAATGTGCGCCCAGCTGTGGTGGCCGATCTCGTGGCCGCCGGCGAGGACGGCTTCGCATTCTCGCGGGTAGCTTTCGATGGTGAACCCTGGCACGAACCAAGTGCTGCGGATGCCCACGCCGTGGAGGAAGTGCAGGATCCGGTGCGAGGCCAGCGCTCCAAATTCGCCGCGCGACAAGGGCGTGGGCGTGGTCATGCCCCGCGCGATGAAACCCGATTGCGTGTCGAAGTCGTAGCTGAGGCAGACGATGAGGCGCGGCATGTTCGTGCTCCGGGGCGATGAGCCAAAGCTGAGGCGGCCAAGGGCGAATGGCGCTCGACGCTGCGACATGCGGGGAGCGTGCGCTCGAGGCATCTTCGCATCGGCGAGGGCGTCATTGCTGCGGCTAGGGCGGGCTCAGGTGATGCGGACTGAGGTGATGGCATCGACGCTGCCTCAAACGCACACGGGAGGCCATTGCTTGTGGCGGCCGCCAGGGCTTAGGTCAGTCCCGGGCGCCAGGATGGTCCGCCGCAAAAGTCGACGACAACCTTGGACTATTGTGCGCCCTCCTTCAAGTCGGAGATGGCAAGGCCAGCTTGAACCGCACCCGGCAGCGGGCCGGATCGAGGTCGCGCTTAAAGGCTGGCGGTTCGGTCGGCTTCACCCGCAGCACATAGGCCGTGCCATTGCCCTCGCGCAGCAGGCGCGCGCCGCTGATAAGGTCTGCCGCCTTCTCCACGGTCGCGGTGCGCTTGATGCCCGAGCCGGCGGCGATCTTCTCGAGGTCTACGCCCAGGCTGGTGTGGCTTTTCTGATAACCGGTCTCGCCGTAGTGGCGTTGTCAACCACCAGGATCGACAGGTCGGGCGGATTGAGAACGGCAATCGTCGCCAGGGCTCCAAGGTTCATCAACAGCTCGCCGTCACCAGTCAGCACCATGACCCGCCGATCGCGGCGTGCAAGAGCAAGACCCAACCCCATCATTGCCGCCCCACCCATAGCGCCGGCCATGCTGTAGACGTAGGCGGCATCATTGGTCAGCGCCGCAATGTCCCGCGAAGTGCCGGCGAGCCCGGCCACGAATAGGAAGTCGTCATGGCGACCGATCAAGGCCGGGACCGCCTCGCGGCGATCAAGCACGAAGGAGGGGGCAATAGCATTGGCGAGGGTTGTCGAGGTGGAGGAAGTTGCCCTTTGCGCGACCCTCAAGCTTAGCCCGGATGCGCAAAGTGTCGAGGGTGCTCAGGCGGTTGCGACATAGCCGTCCCGTCGCGGATCGCAAGCCCCCGTCATTAGGCCGCTGGCGGGATCAATGGCAATGGCCTGCATGCCGCCAACGCGCATGGTCCAGGCGCCGCCCGGCTCGATCTTGTGGCCACGCTTGGCCAGGGCCGCCAGCACGCTCGCCTCGAAGCGCGCCTCCGGCTCGACCAGGTGCCCGTCCCACAAGCGTGCGCGCGGCGCCTCGATGGCATCCTGCAGGGCCAAGCCGTAGTCAAGATACTGCACCATCGCCTGCGCCTGGGTCTGCAAGATGCCATAGCTGCCGGGCGTGCCGAGGGCCAGCACCGGTTTGCCGTTGCGCAGCGAAATCGATGGCGCCATGCACACGGGCAGCGGATCGCCCGGGCGGGTGCGGTTCGGACTTAGTGGATTGACGTCGGTCCAATACAGGAAGTTGTTGAGGCAGAGCCCGGTCCCCGGCACGACCACGCCGGAGCCGAATGGGCTACCGAGGCTTTGGGTGATGCACACGAGGTTGCCCTCGCGGTCGCCGATCGAAAACGAGGTGGTGTGGTGCTCGCCGCCGGCGGCCGCCGGCAGCCATTGCTCAGTGGGTCCGGCAATGGCTGAGCTATCTTTGACCCGCAGCCGCAGCCGCGCGGTGTTTTGCTCCGACAAGATCTGGGCAAGGTGGTCGGGTGCAGGATTGTTGTTGGCGATACGCTCGCCGGCCGCCAGCCGGATCGCCCGCCAGAGGGTGTCCAAATGCTCGACGCCGTTGCGCTCGAAGCTGGAAAAGTCGAAGCCGTCGAGAATGCGCAGCGTAAGCAGGAGTTGGAATGCCTCCGACGGGGGCGGCAGCGTATTGATGCTGAGGTCGCGATAGCTGCCGGCGAGCGGTTCCTTCCACACGGGCTCTACGGCCCTGATATCGTCGAGCGTGAGGCAGCCGCCGAGCCGTCGCAGGTGCGCGATGATGGTTTCACCCAAATTGCCGCCATAAAGGTGGCGGCAGCCATGCGCCGCGATGGCCTCGAGCGTTGCCGCGAGCTCGGGTTGGCGCACGATGTGGCCCAGCGCCACGCGTGCCGCGCCACCGGTGTAGGTGTGGGCCCAATCGTCATAGAAGGCCGTCCAGCGGCGCAGGAGCGGGATCTGTTCGTTGAACTCGGCGACGCCGAATTCGGCGAGCGCGAAACCGTCGCGGGCCAAAGCAATCGCCGGTGCCAGGGCTGCGCCAAGCGGCCTTTTGCCATAGGCGCGCACCAGCTCAGCCCATCCGGCAAGGTTGCCGGGGGTGCCAACCGACAGGGCGCCACGCTGCAGGTCCTCGCGCTTGCTGAAGCGCTCGACGGGCAGACGCGAGGGTACCGGGGGCACGAAGTCGAGCACGCGGACCCGCTTCTCGGCGGCGATGTAGCAGGTGGCGTAGCCAAGGCCGGCAAGCCCGGACATGAAAGGCTCGACCACGTTGAGGGCGGCCGCCGATGCCGCCGCCGCGTCGAAGGCATTGCCGCCCGTGCTCAATAGCTTGGCACCGGCCTGGGCGGCCAGCGGATGGGCAGCCGCGACCATGCCGTGGAGCGAGGTAATCGTCGGTCGTTTGCCATACATGGTGCTGCCAGCCAATCGTCAATGAGTGGAGAGGAGGGGCGGATGGGTAACAATCGATTTCAGCGCCGGCGTGGTTGTGCCGCGCAGCTTTGCGAGCTCCGGTCGCGGTCGGCCCAGCTCGCTGATGCTGGCGAAGGCTGCTTCCATGGCCTCAACCACATTCAAAAGCTCGATGTCGCCGCGGAACCTGCCGATCACTTGCACGCCGAACGGCATGCCATGCTCGTCGCGGCCGCAAGGTAACGAAATCGCCGGGTTGGTGACGAGGCTGATGTAGTAGGTGAGCGCCAGCCAGTGATAGTAGTTCCTGAGCGGTCGGCCTTCGAGCTCGGCGAGGTAAAGCGAACGCCAGGAAAAGGGTGACACGGGCGTCGTCGGCGACAACACCAGATCGTAGTCACGAAAGTGCGCCTGGAAGCGATGGAAAATGCGCGTCTGTTCGGCGTGTGCCCAGGCCGTATCGGCCAGCGTCATCTTGGTGCCCAGCTCGTAATTGGCGCGCACGTTGGGTCCAAGCGAGGCGGGATCGCTGTCGTAGGCGTGCTGATGCCGCGCGATGAAGCTTTGGGCACGCACGATGTCGAAGCAGCGATCGGCGTCGCCAAAATCGAACTCAACCTCGTCGCAGGAGCGGAACAAATGTCGCATGGCTGCAACGCGTGTGCGCATCACGCGCCGGATCTCCGTCGACACGGGGCATCGCGCGAAATCCTCTGTCCAGGCCACGCGCAGGCGACCAAGGTCGACGGGCCGTGCGCGGCCAACATCGTCAAGATCGAGGGCAAAAGCCAAGGGTTCGCGCGCGTCGACGCCAATTTGCGCGGCAAAAAGCAGGCGCAGATCCGCAACCGTTCGGCCCATCGGACCCAGCACGGCCAGTGGGGACCAGCCGAGCGGGCGCGCGTCGTAGGGGACGAGACCGGGAGAAGGCCGCATGCCGACGACGCCGCATTTGGCGGCCGGAATGCGCAGCGAACCACCCATGTCCGAACCCGTACAGAGCGCAAGCATGTCGCAGGCCAGCGCCACCGCCGAGCCACCCGAGGAGCCACCCGCATTAAGCTGGGGATTGAAGGGATTGCCGGTCGCACCCCAAACGGCATTGCGCGTGTTGGCGCCGGCGCCGAACTCGGGTGTGTTGGTCTTGGCAACGATTATGGCACCGGCCTTGCGCAGGAGGGTGACCATAGCAGCGTCGGCTTTCGGCACGTGATCCCGGTAGAGCGGCGAGCCGTGGCTGGTCAGCAGCCCCTCTGTGTCGCTCAAATCCTTAACGCCAGTCGGCAGGCCATGCAGTGCGCCGAGTTCCTCCCCGCGCAGGACCGCGCGCTCCGCCGCCTGCGCCTGCTGGCGCGCCCGTGTGTAGTCGGTGGCGGCAATGGCGTTCACGGCCGGATCGATGGCGCCAATGCGGTCGATCGATGCTTCCAGCACCTCTACCGGAGAGATCTCCTTGCCGCCGATGCGTCGGCGCAACTCGACGGCGCTCAAGGTGGCAAGATCGCCCTGCCCATCCATACTCTCGTCTCCTCGATTGGCTGCGGCCGCACCCTTAGCCATGAGTGTCACCGCGCCGCCGCGAAAAGGCAATCTTCCGCGCCTGGCGCGGCCGGCACCGAGGATGGCCGCCGCACCCCGGCACCTAAGTGCCGGTCGCAGCAAACGAAAAGCAGGCAGAGGCCGGGCGCAAAGGCATACGGTCGGCGCCTGCCTCGGCCAGTGGCCAGGCAAGCGCTTGATTGACGAGACCTAGGGCGCATGCGCAAGCTTTGTGGCGAGCACGTCCAGTGCTCGAACGAAAGCCGCGCGGTTAAGGCCCACCGCCCGGCGCGGAACAAGTTCGTCGCGGCGCCGTTCATTTGCCACGCCACACCAGGTCGAGGTTGCCATGACCAGCTCCCTTCGCATGCTTGCACTATCCTGCGGCGGACTCCTGATTGCGACCGGTGTCGCGATCGCCCAACAGTTGAGCGTAGACATTAATCGGATCTCGGAGAGTGGGGTCGGCGAGAAGGTCGGCACCGTCGTCGTCAAGGAAGGCAAGGGCGGGGTATCCTTCAAAGTCTCGGCGAAGGGCGTGCCCAAAGGACCGCACGGCTTCCACGTGCACGACAAAGGCGAGTGTGCCGCTGCCAGCAAGGATGGGAAAATGATGGCCGGCTTTGCCGCGGGCCCACATTACGATCCGGCCGGCACAAAATCCCACAAGGGGCCCAAGGGCGGCGGACACAAGGGCGATCTGCCGGTGCTGAACGCCAGCGAGAAGGGCATCAACCAGACGGTAACGGCACCGCAACTGAAGCTCGCCGACCTGCGCGGCCGGGCGCTGATGATCCACGAAGGCGGGGACAACTATACCGACACGCCCGAGAACGGCGGCGGCGCCGGCCGCATCGCCTGCGGCGTGGTCCCCAAGGGCTAAAGCATTCGTAGCGGGGGGCGAACTTTTCAAGGGCTGGCAGGCGGGCGCGTTGTTGCCCGCGTTGGCCGTCATCCCCCCGCGATTTGCGGCAGGATGTGCACGTCGCTGTCCGGGCTGATCTCCTGGAACAGGGCGTCCTGGTAGATTTGCCCATCGATGGCGACCGCCGAGCCCGTCTGTAAGTGCGGCAACAGGGCAGGATATTTTTCACCCAGTCGCGCGAACAGCTGATGCACGTTCTGGGCGGCAACCTCGATCTCCGTCACGCCGCCCGTGAATTGGTGCAGATTTCCAACCAGCGTCACGCGAGCCATGGGGTTTGAGATGTCCTGGCAATGCGGGTTTGCCCAGCGGCAGTCCGCCGATGCCGGAGCGAGGCATCCCGCGCGCCGGGGCGCAAGATGTCCCGTCCGGGGTTTTCGATCAAAGCTTCGCCGTGCCCTTTGCCCGCGCCTCGTCCAGCGCCTTCAGCACCTTTGGCGGGGACATCGGCAGATCGGTGAAGCGTACGCCGGTGGCATTGGCAACCGCGTTGGCGATGGCCGCCATCGGCGGCACGATCGGCGTTTCGCCGACGCCACGCACCCCATAGGGATGACGCGGGTTTGGCACCTCGACGATCACGGTGTCGATCATTGGAAGATCGGAGGCCACCGGCACGCGATAGTCGAGGAAGCCAGGGTTCTGCAGCTTGCCGTCGTCACCGTAAATGTACTCTTCGTTGAGGGCCCAGCCGATACCTTGCGCAACACCGCCCTGGTATTGGCCCTCGACGTAGCTTGGATGGATCGCCCTACCGGCATCCTGAATTGCCGTATACCGGATCACCGATACCTTGCCGGTCTCCGGATCGACTTCGACATCGGCGATATGCGTGGCCAGGCTCGGGGCCGCGCCGGCGGCGTTGATGCGGGCATAGCCGACGATGGGACCGCCGGTCTTGCCGGCGATGCCGGCGATCTCCTTCAACGTCATCGGCGTATGCTTGCCGGCATTGGGACCGGCGGGACGTACGCCGCCGTTGCCGTATTCGACGGCATCCTCCGGCAATTCCCACAGCTTGGCCGCCCGTTTGCAGGCTTCCTTCATGACCTCGCGCGCGGCCTCCACGGTGGCCATGCCGCTGGAGAAGGTCGAGCGGCTACCACCTGTCAGGAAATTGTAGCCGAGCTGACCGGTGTCGCCGATCTGGACGCGGATCTTGTCCATCGGCACGCCCAGTTCTTCCGCCGCCATCATGCACAAGGACGCGCGCAGCCCGCCGATGTCCGGGGTCCCGGCCGTGAGTGACAGGGTGCCATCCTCGTTGAGGGACAGCGAGACCGAGGTTTCGCCGCCGATATTGAACCAAAAGCCGCTCGCCACGCCGCGACCCTGGTACTTGCCGAGCGGGGTGCGCCAATGGGCGTGCGTCTTGGCCGCCTCCAGGGTTTCCACCATGCCGATCGGCCCGAATTTGGGGCCATAGGCCGCCTTGGTTCCCTGCTTGGCCGCATTCTTCAGCCGCAGCTCGATTGGATCCATGCCGATCGTGCCGGCGATTTCGTCGATCACGCTCTCGACGCCGAACTCGGAGATGGGTCCGCCGGGCGCACGGTAGGCCGCCACTTTTGGACGGTTGGTGACCACGTCGTAACCCACGACCTTCACGTTTTCGATGTCATAGGGTGCATAGGCGCACATGGCGCCCGGTTGCACCGGCGATCCGGCGAAGGCGCCGGCCTGATATTTGAGTTCGGCCTCGGCGGCCACAATGCGGCCGTCCTGCTTGGCGCCGATCTTGACGCGCACGTGCGCTCCCGAGGTCGGCCCGGAGGCTTTAAATACCTCCTCCCGCGTCATCACCATCTTGACCGGGCGACGCGCCTTTTTGGAGAGCGCCAGCGCGATCGGCTCCAGGTACACGACGGTCTTGCCGCCGAACCCACCGCCGATTTCCGCCGCCGTCACGCGCACCTTGCCGATGTCCCAGCCGAGCAGCCGCGCGCAGTGGGCGCGCACGACCCAGTGGCCCTGGGTCGACACCCACACGTCGGCCTGACCGTCCTCCGAGACACTGGCGATGCAGGCGTGTGGTTCAATATATCCCTGGTGCACGGGCTTGGTGGTGAATGCGCGCTCAACCACGACGTCCGCTTGCTTGAAGCCCGCCGCTATGTCGCCGTGCCCGATTTCCAGGCGCTTGGCGACGTTGGAGGCCGTTTTCGGCGCAGGCTCGACGCCGGCCGTGAACAGGTCCTCGTGCAGCAAGGGCGCGCCCGGCAGCATCGCCTCGACGACGTCGATGACGTGCGGCAACACTTCGTAGTCGACCTTGATGAGGTTGAGCGCCTCTTTGGCGATGACCGCGCTGGTCGCCGCCACCGCCGCGATCGCATGCCCTTCGTAAAGGGCCTTCTCGCGGGCCATGACGTTGCGCACGACATCGCGATAGTTGATCATCATCTCGCCGGCCGGGATGAATTCAGAGGGCTGTTCGATGAAATCATCTCGGCAGACCACCGCCTTTACCCCCGGCAGCCTGAGCGCGGCGGAGACGTCGATTGACTTGATGCGCGCGTGGGGATGGGGACTTCGCAGCACCTTACCAACCAGCTGTCCCGGCAGGCTGAAATCCGCTCCGAACTTGGCGCGACCCGTCACCTTGTCGGCGCCGTCCGGCCGTACTGGCCGCGTGCCAACCACTTGAAACTCGGAACTCTGGCCGTCCTTGACCTTCTCTTGCATAGCTCAGGCTCCTCTCAGCTCCGCGGCGGCGTCGAGAACGGCGCGCACGATCTTGTCGTAGCCCGTGCAGCGACATAGGTTGCCGGCCAGCCAGTAGCGCACTTCTGTCTCCGAAGGATCGGGCTTTTTGTCGAGCAGGGCTTTGGCCGCCACCAGGAAGCCTGGCGTGCAAATGCCGCACTGCAGGGCAGCATGCTCCAAGAATTTTTGCTGCAGCGGGTGCAGCTCATCACCCTGAGCCATGCCTTCGATGGTGCGAATCGACTTGCCGTCGGCCTCGACGCCCAGCATTAGACATGAGCAGACCAGCCGATCATCGACCGTGACGCTGCAAGCGCCGCAATCGCCCGTCGAGCAGCCTTCCTTGGTCCCGGTGAGATGCAACTGATCGCGCAGAGCGTCGAGCAAAGTTTCCTGTGGCTCGCACAGGAATTCGACGGGGTCCCCGTTGACGGTTGCGGTGATATGGTGCTTCGCCATCAGCTCTTCCTCGCGCGTTCATAGGCAATTGCTGCGGTTCGGCGGGCGAGCACACCCGCGACTTTGATGAGGTACTCCTTAGTGCCGCGCTTATCGTCGATCGGCTTGCATGCCGCCCCGGCCGCCGCGTCGAGTATGCGCAGTGCGGCATCCTCGAGCTTGCTGCCGATCAGGGCGCTGGCCGCCTCCTCGACAAGGAGCGGACGTGCCGCCACGGCCCCAAGCGCGACCCGAGCGTGGGACACGGCACCATTGGCATCGACGGTCAATGCGATTCCGCAGCCCACCACGGCGATATCCATCTCGGTGCGTGGGATAAAGCGCAGGTAGGCGTCCGCGCTGCCCTTGGCCTTCGCGGGCAGAACAAAGGAAGCGATGATCTCACCCTTCGTCAGAGACAGCTTGCGCGGAGCAAGCATCACGTCTTCGACGGCAATCTCGCGCCGTCCGTTGGGGCCTACCACCGAGGCCTTGGCACCGGCGGCGATCAGGGCCGGTACGCTGTCGGCCGCCGGCGAGCCGTTGCACAGGTTGCCTCCCATGGTGGCCCGCCCCTGGATCTGGGTCGATCCGATCAAATTGGCGGCCTCGACGACGCCGGGCCAAACCGACGTCAGCCGCGGATGCTCCTTCAGCTCGGCACCCGTCACGGCTGCGCCGATGCGAAAGACGCCTCCTTCCTCTTTGACCTCTCGCAACTCGGCAATATGCTTGATGTCGATCAACAGCTCAGGGTTCAGAATATCGGTTCGCATCTGGACCAGCAGATCGGTACCACCAGCCAGAACTCGTGCATCGCCCGTTGCCGCCGCCAACAGGCCGACGGCCTGCTCCAGCGATGAGGGCGCCTCGTATCGCATTGCATTCCTCTCGGTTCGATTTTCGCCCGCCAAGCATGGCATACAGCATTGCCTCTCGCCAACCCATTCAAGGCTGGCAGGGGGCAAAGATTGCTGCAATGCTGCCCCGATGCGACCGAATATTGGCGCCCGCTTCGGGCGCCGCGCCATCGGCGATCTTGCGCTGGAGCGGCTCGGTTGCTGAACTGCAGATCCGGCCGATTGTCGCCATGGAGAGAAAAATGCGCAAGAAGGGCTATTGGATTGCCCACGTCAACATTACCAATCCCGAGCGCTACCAAGACTATATTGCGGCCAATGCCATTGCTTTTGCCAAATACAACGCCCGCTTCCTCGTGCGCGCCGGCCAGTGTGTCGTCGCCAAGGGCGACCTCGAGGGTCACCGGCACGTCGTGATCGAATTCGAAAGCTATGCCGTTGCCAGGGCCTGTTATGAGTCGCCGGAATATCAGGCCGCCGCCAAGATCCGCGACGAGGCGAGCGAGGCGCAACTCGTCATCATTGAGGGTTATGCGCCCTGAAAAAGACGGCCGCGCCAAGGGATGGCAGGTGTGGACGGCGGGACCACCAAGGTGATCCCTGAGCGTTGGGGACACCTCAGGGGACGCAAATCTTTTGCGGTTGAGGGGGTTTGCGCGCCGTGGGCTCGGATGGCTCCTCGCCGGCGCTCTCGCCCGCTCTTGGGCTCCTCTGGTACCGTTAGGGTCCGGCACCCTGCGCCGCCTGCAAGGTGTTTTGCAGCAGGCAGGCGACCGTCATCGGCCCGACCCCACCCGGAACCGGCGTAATTGCACCGGCAACCGCGACCACTTCCTTGAACGCCACGTCGCCGACGAGCCGCATCGCGTTGCCATCCGCCACGCGCTGGATGCCGACGTCGATGACGATGGCGCCGGGTTTGACCCAGCTGGCCTTGATGAGCTCGGCCCGACCCGCGGCCGCCACCACCAGGTCGGCGCGGCGGACGACGGCAGGCAAGTCGCGGGTGTGCGAGTGCGCCAGCGTGGGGGTACAGTTCTCGGCGAGAAGCAGTTGTGCCATCGGCTTGCCGACGATATTGGAGCGCCCGACCACTACCGCTTCCAACCCGGCAAGGTCAGAGCGCACAGACTTTGCCAGGATCAAACACCCCGTCGGCGTGCAGGGCGCAAACGCCTTAGCGCCCGTGACGAGGCGTCCCACGTTGATCGGATGGAAGCCGTCTACGTCCTTGGCCGGGTCGATCGCCTCGATCACACGTGTCGGCACGATGTGCTTGGGCAGCGGGAGTTGCACAAGGATGCCGTGCACATCCTGGCGCTGGTTGAGCTCGGCGATCAGGCCCAAGAGCCTGTCCTGAGAGGTGTCCGCCGGCAGCTGGTGCTCGATCGATAGCATACCCGCCTCGCGGGTCTGCTTGGCCTTGGTTGCGACGTAAACCTGGCTCGCCGGGTCTTGCCCCACCAAAATAACGGCAAGCCCGGGCAACACCCCGCGCATTTGGCGCAGCCATTGCACCTCGAGGGCGACCTGGCGGCGCAGCTGTTGGGCGATCGCCCGGCCGTCGATGATGTGCGCCGCCATCTCACCTCGCGTCTTGTTGCGCGCCGTGCGCCAGCCGGGCCGATGCGCGCTTGGCGAGCTCAAGCCCATCGCCTGCAACCATCAGCGTTTTTGCTCGCGCTTTCGCGCCCCCGATCAGGGCGACCGAGCCCTGTGGTACGCCCAGCCAGCCCGCCAGGACCTTGGTCAGCGCCGCGTTGGCCGCACCGTTCTCCGGCAGCGCCCGCACCCGCACTTTCAAGACGGCGCCCTCGGCGGTCGTTGCCATTCCCTCTACCCGGTTCAGCCCGGATTTCGGGGTCAATCGCACCTTGATCCTAAGGCCGCCGGCGACCGCCGCCCAGGGCCAGGCTGGATGCTGTGCCGGCAAGGTCAACTGAACAGCGGCATCAGCCAGCCGCGAATGACGACGACGCGAATGAATACCAAGATGAGAATGAGCACCACGGGGGAGACGTCGATGCCGCCCATGTCCGGAAGCATGCGGCGGATTGGGCGCAGGAACGGTTCGGTGACGCGATTGAAGAGATCCCAGAGGGAACGCACAAATTGATTGTAGGGATTGACGACATTGAAGGCGATGAGCCAGCTCAGAATGGCGCTGCCGATAATGACCCAGATGAAGAGGTCGATCAGATACTGGTCGATGAAATATAGGATGGGCAGCATCCCGTGGCCTCTCTCTTCTGCGATTCGTCTTGAGGTGTAGACGAGAGCCCCGTAGGGCGGCAAGGGAGCGGTGGCCTCCCTTGACATTGGGAACGCCCGCCACGTAAATGACCCCGCCTTGCGGGGCCGTAGCTCAGATGGGAGAGCGCTGCAATCGCACTGCAGAGGTCAGGGGTTCGATTCCCCTCGGCTCCACCAATCAACATCCCGTTCGCCAAATATCGCTTGACTAATCAATGGCTTAGTTCCAGGCCGGGGCGGCGAGCGTCATGCCTACCCCGGGCCTACGCCAGGGGTTGATGCCCCGGCATTGGTTCCAGCAGCAAGCCCCCCCGGACGACCGGGCGGGAGGCGGAAGCTAGGCGCGCGCACCCACGACTACCCGCCCCGCAAGCGCCGCCTCGTGAGGCCGCCGCGGCACACCATCCCCGATCGGGGACAAATCCCCCACCTCGGCGCACGGCTGCGTGCGAGGCCTCAGCGCCCGGCGCACGCAGGTCTCGGGACGGGTCCGGTCCCCTAGCCGGCGACGAGTTCGTGCACGCTGAACATGCTGTCGTCGTCGATCCAGACGCGTCGCGGCAGCCAGTCGGCCGCACGCGCCAGCTCCCGGAACTGATCGATCGAGTACTTGTAGGAGTTTTCCGTGTGGATGGTCTCGCCCGGCCGGAACGAAAACCGCTGGCCTCGGATCGTTGCATTCTGTTGCGTCCGACTGACCAAGTGCATTTCGATGCGCCCATGCCGGGGATTGTAGATGGCCTCGTGTCGGAAGCCAGCAAGATCAAAATCGCCGCCCAGTTCGCGATTGATCCGCGCCAGGAGGTTGAGGTTGAAGGCCGCCGTGACCCCGGCGGCATCGTTGTAGGCGAGCACCAGTCGGCGAGCGTCTTTTTTCAGGTCGGCCCCAATAATGAGGGACCCCCCGGGCGCCAGGGCAGCGCGGAAGACGCGCAACAGACGCACGGCCTCGCTGGGCGTCAGGTTGCCGATGGTCGAGCCGGGAAAGAAGCCGATTTTGGCGCGTGCCCGCAGGTCCTCCGGAAGCGCGACGGGAAAGGAGAAATCAGCGACGATCGGGCGCACGTCCAGTGCCGGAAGATGTCGGGCCAGTCGTTCCTTTGCACCCAAGAGGGCCGTCTGCGACACGTCGATCATCACGTAGGCGGAAAGCCGGGGGAGCCGGCGCAGCAGGATTTCTGTCTTGAGGCTCGAGCCCGAGCCGAATTCGATCATCACGCCGCCGTCCGGCAGGCCGTCGATCATTTGCTCGGCATTTGCCTTTAGGATCGCCGTTTCGGTGCGCGTTGGGTAGTACTCCGGCAAACGCGTGATCGCCTCGAACAGCTCGCTGCCGCGCGCGTCATAAAAAAAGCGGCACGGCAGGGTCTTCTGCGGCCGCGACAATCCGCCGATTACGGCGCTCGCGAATTCATCGTCGAGCGCAAAGCGCTCCGACAGCAGCTCACGCATATTGGGATGCAGCATTAGACGATCTCCGAAGCAAGGCGCAGGCCCATGAATTGCCAACGCTGGTGGGGGTAGAAGAAGTTGCGATAGGTAGCACGTGTGTGGCCGTCGGGCGTCGCGCACGAGCCGCCGCGCAGCACCTGTTGGCTCACCATGAATTTGCCGTTGTACTCGCCAAGCGCTCCGGCGAACGGGCGGTAGCCGGGGTAGGGCAAATAGGCGCTCTGCGTCCATTCCCAAACGTCACCGAACATCTGGCACGCCTTGCCGTTCCGTGCCGAGCCGTCGGCGGGCCGCGGCCGCAACGCTTTGGTTGCCAGTGTGTTGCCGACGACGGGTAGCCCCTGCGCCGCCAGCTCCCACTCGAATTCGGTGGGGAGGCGCTTGCCGGCCCAGCGGGCGAAGGCATCGGCCTCGTAGTAGCTGACATGAACGACAGGGGCGGCGGGCTCGATGGCGTGCAGGCCATGCAGCGACATGGCGAACCATGCGCCATCCTGCTGCTGCCAATAGAGCGGGGCTTGCCATCCTTCGCGGTTGCACAGTCCCCAGCCATCCGCCAGCCATAGGGAGGCCGTGCGATAACCGCCAGCGGCCATGAATTGCAGCCATTCGGCGTTTGTGACGAGCCGGTCTGCCAATTGGAAAGGGTGAATGAGGGCGTCGTGGCGCGGCGTCTCGTTATCCCAGGCATAACCCTTGCCGTCGTGCCCGATCCTGGCGACGCCACCGGCAAACTGGAGCCAGCGTATCGGCTCGGGCGCCACCGAGCCGGCTTCGCCGTGCCCCTGTCGATAGGCGGGACGCAATGGGTTGGCCGCGAACAGCGCCAAGATATCCGTTAGCAGGAGCTCCTGATGCTGCTGCTCGTGGTTGATGCCCACCTCCACCAGCCGGGCGATTTGCGAGGTGGTCGAAATGCCCTTGGCGAACAGCTTCGCCAAGGCCTCATCGACGTGCGCGCGGTAGGCGCGCACGCGCTCGCTCGAAGGCCGCGTCAGAACCCCTCGTCTGGGGCGTGGCTGCCGTGGCCCTTGGCTCTCGTAATAGGAGTTGAAGCAGTAGTTAAAACTGTCGTCGAACGTCTGATAACCGGGCAGGTGTTTACTGAGGATGAAGGTTTCGAAGAACCAGGTAACGTGCGCCAAGTGCCACTTGGTCGGGCTGGCATCGTCCATGGCCTGGACAGTCATGTCCTCAGCACTCAGAGGTTCAGCGAGTTCGAGGGAAGTTCGCCGCGTTTTAAACAAGCGGCTCTCAATCGAACCAGCCTGGATGTCGCCGGCGATGCTTTGAGGCGTCATTTCCACCCTCTTTCCTAGCTTCCAGGGCTCGGCATTATCCACCCTTTACACGTTTTGGTCTGATCCGCGGGGCTGGGTGCAGGGATAGGCGCCGGAAGGGGTCTAGGGGACGCAGAGACCGGGCACCGGCCTGGGCGTAGGCGAAATTGCAGATTATCCAAACCCTGCGTCCGGTTCTCGACTCTATGCCCGCCATGCATGCATTGCCCCAAGACAATCGAGCGTGAAGTCGCGGGCCTCGGTCTTTGTTCCGGCGCCCGCCACACTTTGTCTCGCACCCCGTGGTTCGGACCCTGTGGCTTGGACCTCGCGTCTTGGACCCCGCCCACTGGGCCGGGCCGGCTTGTCTCTGTCATCTCGGTTCCTTCGTTTGGCCCAGGCCCAGATCATGGGGTGGCCCGCAGGCATCGCGGCGGCCGCCTCGCGAAGCTCGCGCGACGGCCGCCGACCCCCAAGTCTAGCTGCAGTCTGGGTAACGCTCGCTCACAAGCCAGGGAGCGGAGCAACAATGCTGACGACTGCTGACGCGGTTAGCTTCGCCCGGCAACTTGACCCGTTTCCCAGCCGATCAGGGCTCGCTTGCGGGTGAGGCCCCAATGGTAGCCGCCGAGACTACCATCCCCACGCAGCACGCGATGGCAGGGCACTACGAACGAAATTGGGTTGCGTCCGACCGCCGAGCCGACGGCGCGGGAAGCCGTGGGCTGACCCAGGTGCCGGGCGATGTCGGCATAGGTGACCGCCCGACCCATCGGGATCTTCAAAAGGGTCTGCCAGACCCTGACCTCGAAATCCGTTCCAATCATGACCAACCGGACCGGCCGCTCGGCGGACCATCGCGAGGTCTGGAAGATCTGTTGGGCGTGCGGTGCCGTGCGTTCGGGGGCGGCGATGAACTTTGCCTTTGGCCAGCGCTGCATCATGTCGACCAGCGCATCCGCCTGCGACTGCCCCTTGTCCTCGTTGACGAAGGCGAGGCCAGCAACGCCACGCTCGGTGGCGAGCAAGAGGGCTTCGCCGAACGGCGATGGGTGGAAGCCATAGGCGATCTCGATGCCATCGCCGCGGCGCTTGTAGTCGCCGGGGGTCATGGCTTCGTGGGACACGAACAGATCGTGCAGACGTCCCGCGCCCGAGAGGCCGACCTCGTAGGCCGTCTCCAAGAGGCTCGCCGATCCGTGCAAAAGATTGCGCGCACGATCGATGGTGATGGCCTGCACAAATTCTTTTGGGCTAAGGCCGCACCAGCGCTTGAATAGCTTCTGGCAGTGCGCGGGGCTAAGGCCGAGGTGCTGTGCCAAACGCTCCAATGACGGCTGTTCGGTCCAGGTCTCCGACAGAAAGGCTATGGCACGACGGATCTGTTGGTAGTCGGGCGCCTGACGGGTCTTTGCCAAGCTCTTGGCGTCGATTGCGGCGGGTGTGTGCAGCATGGTCAATCTCGCGGTTACGAGCGGCGATGCTTGGCAATTTAGCTACTAGGACCGCGGCAATCGACCCGATTCCTGTCACCGCTTCAAATTCGTACGCCGCCGCGCGCCTCCAGCAGTACGTCCTTCAGTACTCTGGCGAAATCGCGTCGCTCCGCCTCGCTCAGAAAGCGGCCCAAGGCTTGCTCCTTGCCCTGGGATATGACCCGCAGGTCCGTGCGACCATCGGCAGCTTCATGCAAATTCACCCGCGCCCAATAGGGGTTGCAGTGAAATTGTTCGCGCCGACCCGACGGGTGCACGCGCGTCAGGCTGAATTTTGCCGGCGTCAGCTCGACGATCTCGCACAGGCGGCCGGCGCGATAGCTTAGCTTGAAAGCCGCATACACGAGCAGCACGTCGAGACCGAAAAACCCCGTGACCGGCCACGCCCCCATGGTCAAAAACACGATTCCCGACACGAAGCTGATGCCGCTCAGCGCCGACATCAAAATCAGAAACCCGGTCGGGGAGAGCGAGCGGTGCGGGGTCAGAATCGCTCGGAATTGCGGCTCCGTTGCCGCTTGATTGCAGTTTTCTTCCATGCCTGCGATCCTAGCAGCCCCAAAGATGCTCGCGAAATGCCATGTCTCCCAAGCCCGCAGCATTGCCAAAAAAACGCGCACG
>Ga0134122_10000059_pt1 | contig 54557 bp, 51 predicted proteins | sample KB302_FD_96461 | JGI IMG/M metagenome (GOLD analysis project Ga0134122, IMG submission 96461) | Terrestrial soil microbial communities without Nitrogen fertilizer from Kellogg Biological Station, Michigan, USA - KB3-0-2 | ecosystem: Environmental > Terrestrial > Soil > Unclassified ... | reverse complement strand
TTCGAATCCCTGCCTCACCGCCAACCTTCGCTCTGGTGCCATGCGAAGGTTGCCAAGATTGCGAGAGCTTCGGTTGGCAAGCCCTCACCGCCCGCTGTGACCAGCGGCCGCGGAGCTCACCCCTTCGTCACCCGATCGAATGACTCAGCAAGCCGGCGCTCCACAAAACGCGCCGGCGTGCGTGGACTTCCGATTGCACCACGGTACGCCCGAGGGTGTGCCGTGGCGATGCCGCAGGTCGTTCAGCTGCCGAACGCGAACGCGGGCGCGGACGCGGCCAAGCCGTTCTCCCCAGTCGACAACGAGCCGCCGCTGCGCTGGCAGCGCGCGCTGCACCTCGCGCCGCTCGCCGGCCTCGGCGTCGTTCGACGCGCGGCCTTCTTCGCGCTCCTCGGCTGGCTGCCCATCGTCGTCTGGGCGATCGTTCGCGACCGATTCGTCGATGCGGCGATCGGCGAACCGCTGCTGCACCACTACGGCGTCCACGTCCGCTGCCTCGTCGCCATTCCGTTGCTGATTCTCGGCGAGGCGACGCTGCACGTGTCGGCGCTGCGATCCTTCCCGCAGTTCACCAGCAGCGGCCTGGTGGACGAGTCCACGCGGCCTCGCTTCGAGGCGGTGTCGCGCACCGTGCGGCGGTGGCGCGACTCCTCGATCCCGTGGCTGTTCGTGATCGGGATCGCGCTCGCGTGGACGTTCGCCGCTGGCACGGCCAGCCACGGCGACGCGATGTCCTGGGCGGTCGACGAGCAGGGCACGCTCGCGTTCGGCGGTCTCTGGTTCGCCTACGTCGTCCGGCCCGTGTTTGTCGGCCTGCTCCTCGGCTGGTTGTGGCGCATCGGGCTGCTCGCGATGCTGTTCGTGCGGCTCGGCCGCCTCGACCTCTCGCTGGTGGCGTCGCATCCCGACCGCGCAGGCGGACTCGGCTTTCTCGGAAAGCTGGCTGCTGCGTTCGCGCCCGTGAGCCTGGCGCTCTCGGCGGTGCTCGCGTCACACTGGGCGCACGAGATCGTCTATCACGGCCAGACGCTCGCCGCACTCAAGCTTCCCGCGGCGGCATTCGTCGTCGTCTGGTCGCTGCTGCTGCTGGTGCCCTACGCCGCGCTGATGCCGCTGCTGCGGCGCGCCAAGCGCGCGGCGCTGCCGTCCTATGCGGCGCTGGTCGCCAGGCAGGGGCGGCTGGTCCGCCGCCGATGGATCGACGGCGCACCCGACGCCGACGCGCCGCTGCTCGAGCCGGCGGGCGTCGGACCGATCGCCGACGCCGCGACGATGTTCGAAGCCGTCCGGTCGATGCGCATCTTTCCCATCGGCAAGGCATCGCTCGCGGCGATCGTGCTGCCGACCGCCGCGCCGATGCTCGTCGTCGCGACGCTGCAGATCCCCGTCCGCGACCTGCTGCTCGGCCTGCTCAAGGCGCTGATCTAGAAAGTGTGCAACGCGGCGCGCCGCCCGCATACGGGTCGCACGCCCGCGCAAGGCGCGAACGCCCGCGGATTATTCGCTTGAAACGAATTTCTTCGACCAGATACTATCTCGCGCCAGCCAGCCGACAATTCAACATCTGGAAGGCAAGTCGTTTCAGGGAGGGTTCTGCGCCGCACTCACGTAACCAGTAACGAATCGGGCCGGAGCTCTCGTCGCGTTGCGTCATCACTGGGCCGTCGCCGTTTTCACTAGGAGGCGCGAGTCATGGAGACCACTTCACGCGGGCGGTACGTTCTTCGGGTCTCTGTCTTCGTTTTCACGCTCTGCCTGGCTTCTGCCGCCTGGGCGCAGGAGGCCAGCATCATCGGCCAGATCACTGACGAATCGGGCGCCGTGCTGCCCGGTGTCACCGTCGTGGCCACCAGCCCCTCATTACAGGTCCCGCAAGTCAGCGTCGTGACCGACGAGCGCGGGGAGTACCGCATCACGCCGCTGCCGCTCGGCACCTATGCCGTCGAGTACACGCTCGAAGGATTTCAATCAATCCGAAGAACCGAGCTGCGCATCACCGCCGGCTTCACCGCCAAGGTGGACGTCGTCATGAAGGTGAGCACGCTCAACGAGACCATCACCGTCTCCGGCGCGGCGCCGGTGGTCGACGTGACGTCCACGACGTCGACGACGCAGCTGACGCGCGAGACGCTGGAGGTGATTCCGACGGGGCGCAACAGCATCATCGCGCTGATGATCCAGGCGCCCGGCGCCCGTCCGCAGCTCGACTGGAGCTTCGTCACCGGCAACCCGCAGTTCAAGGTGTTCGGCGAGCTCGGCGAACAGTGGGTCGCCCTCGAAGGCGTCGTCACGAGCGGGCCGAAGACCGGGACGCAGGGCGGCAACCATTACGACTACGGGTCGATCGAGGAGTCGACCGTTTCGACGGTGGGCAATACCGCCCAGGCGCCGACGAAGGGACTCCAGATCAACGTCATCCTGAAGTCGGGCGGCGACCAGTTCCACGGGCTCGGGTCGTTTTTCGGCACCAACCATCACCTCGAGTTCGACAACGTCAACGACAAGCTGCGCTCGCGAGGCGTCACGGGCGGCAATCCGGTGAACTCGCGGTGGGACGCGAGCGGCGAGCTCGGCGGCCGCCTGATCCGCAACAAGCTGTGGTTCTACTACTCGACCCGCAAGCGCGGCGAGCATGTGCAGCAGTTCAACGCGTTCCACGACGACGGCGTCACGCCGTCGGTGAGCGATCAGTTCCAGTACTTCCACACCGGGAACCTGTCGTACCAGATGACTCCGTCGAACAAGTTCATCGGCTTCGTCCAGTACGTCCGGCAGGGCGGGGAGAGCACCAACGACCAGTTCTCGTCCTACGACTCGCGCCTCTTCAGCCCCACGCAGGCGACGACGAGCAAGATCGAGTGGCAGGGCATCCGCGGCGACAAGTACATGTCGGTGCAGTCGGGCGCCTGGGTCTGGAACGTCACGCGCCAGTGCTATTCGAACGACGTCAACACGTTCGACCTGCTGACGAACCGGACGACCGGATGCCACAACAACTACGGCATCGATTCGTTCGAAGGACGCAACCACACGCTCGGGCGGATGAACTGGTACAAGTCGAACCTGTTCGTTGGCAACCACGACTTCAAGACCGGCTTCGATTACGCCGCGGCGCACGCCGACCGCAAGATCAGCTCGCGTGACGGCACGAAGAACGCGGACACGGGCTTCCCCAAAGGCCCGACCGTCGGCAACTACCGCCTGATCTTCCGGACGCCTCCGGGATCGCCGGCGCCGGTGCCGTTCGCCATGGACGCCTACAACAACTGCTACAAGGACGGCCAGCCCGACTGCGTGCCGAAGGACCTGACGCACACGTTCTGGGCGTTCGTGCAGGACAGCTGGACGATGAGACGGCGGCTGACGCTGAACCTCGGGGCGCGCTACGCGCACGCCGTCGGCTTCATTCCCGAGCAGTGCCGCTCGGCGTCCGAGGCGCCGCTCGAGACCGTGTACCCGGCGAAGTGCTGGGATCGGATCGATTTCCGAACGTGGAACTCGATCGTGCCGCGCGTGCACGCCGCGTTCGACGTCCGCGGCGACGGACAGACGGTCGTCAAGGGTGGCTGGGGACGGTTCGCCCACAACTGGCACTCCGACGAGCTGCAGATGGCGAACGAAAACGTCCATCTGGTGTCGCGCTTCCTGTGGCACGACCTGAACAACAACCGGCTCTACGACCCGGGCGAGATCAACTTCGGCCTCGCACCGCCCGACTTCGTGTCCACGAGCCTCTTCACCGGCGGCGAGGACGGCCTGGCGGGCGCGGTGCCGAACCCTAACATCACCGAGCCGATGAGCAACGAGTTCTCGCTCTCGATCGAGCACCAGCTGGTGCCGGGGTTCGCGGTGCGGGGCACGGGGATCTATTCGCGGCAGCAGGTCTTCCGCGTGCAGAACAACCTGCGCCCGTACGGCGCCTACAACGTTCCCATCACGCGTCCCGATCCGGGACCCGACGGCGTGCTGGGCAACGCCGACGACCCGGGCAAGTCGATCACCTTCTACGAGTACTCCCCGGCGCTGGCGGCGCGCACGTTCCAGCAGCCGATGCTGGTCAACGGCACGCCGGCCGACGACCAGAAGTACACGACGCTCGAGATCGCGGCGAGCAAGCGCCTCGACCGGCGGTGGATGATGATGGCGTCCTACTCCACCACGAAGATCGACGTGCCGCACTGGCAGAACACGGCGAGCACCGGCAACGACTTCACGCAGCCGGGCCTGCAGGTGTTCCTGGCGACGCTCGATCCGAACGCGGAGATCAACACGGCGTACAAGATCTGGGAAGCGACCGCCAGGCTCGAGGGCGCGTACATCTTCCCGTGGTCGGTGCAGCTCTCGGGGAACTTCGAGCATCGCAGCGGCCAGCCGTGGGCGCGCACGGTGAACTTCGCGGCGCCCGCCGGCCAGCCGATTCCGAACATCGTGCTGCGCGTGGAGCCGATCGGCGCGCAGCGGCTGCCCGACATCAACCTGCTGCACATGCGGCTCGAGAAGTCGCTCAGGCTGTCGGAAGGCCGCAAGCTCGCGCTGCGGATGAACGTGTTCAACGTCACCAACATCAACACCGAGCAGTCGATCACGCAGCTGTCCGGCGTGAACTTCGGACGGCCCGGCAACATCTTCTCGCCGCGCATCGTCGAGCTCGGCGCGGAGTTTTCCTTCTGACCGGCGGGGTGGAGAGGAGGGTGTCATGAAACTCGTCGCACTTGCCGTCGGTCTGTCGCTGCTCGCGGCCGCGCCGCTCTTTGCCGCCGATGCTCCGAAATTCGAGCTCGGCGGCGCCTACTCGGTGATGCAGGAGACCAGCCGCTCCGAAAGCTTCCGTTCGGGCTGGGCGATCTCCGCGATCGGCAACGTGAACAACTGGGTGGGCGTGGCCGTGGAAGTCGGCGGCAACTACCGGACGTGCACCGATTGCCAGCGCGGGCCGTTCTCGACGCAGCGGCTGCAGGGGACGAACGTGCCGATGCGCATCCACACGTACCTGGCGGGACCGCGGGTGGCGTCGCACGCCAGCCCGGTCGTCGCGCCGTTCGGGCAGTTCCTCGTCGGAGGGGCGCATCTGAGCGGCGGGCTCGAATGGGATGGCGCGCTGAATACCGGGACGGTCTACCAGCCGGGCGGCGGCGTCGACGTGCGCGTCGCGCCGGGCGCCGCGATCCGGTTCCAAGGGGACTACCGCGTCATCCGGACGTCGGGGCGGAACAACAAGCAGTCGCGGTTCCTCGCCGGCGTCGTGTTGTCGGGCGGGACGCGATAGGAGTCACCACGAAGGCGCGCTTCGCGCGAAGCGCGCCTTCGTTGTGATCACGCCATCGAAAACAGCAGGACGTCGGTCCGGCACCTCGACCACCTCGCCCTTCGGCGCCACCACCGCGTCGATCACGTCCAGTACCATCGTCCGCGTGTTGGCGGCGAACGCGCGATCCGAGCTCCTCGATCTTTTCCTTCGGGTTGGGAATGGATGTGGGCTTCATCCGATAGACTGGCGGAAGAGATCGCCGAGTATACAGGTGGCGCACGCGTTCGATTCCGTTCTCATCGTGTCGTTCGGCGGCCCGCAGGGGCGCGCCGACATCCGCCCGTTTCTCGCCAACGTGCTGCGCGGCCGCCGCGTCAGTCCCGAGCGCGTCGAAGAGGTCGCGCATCACTACGAGCTGTTCGACGGCGTCTCTCCGATCACGGAGCTGACGCGCCGCCAGGCCGAAGGCCTGCGCTCGCGCCTCGTCGCCGCGGGACGCGAGCTGCCCGTGTACGTCGGCATGCGCAACTGGCATCCGCTGCTGCCGGACACGCTGCAGCAGATGCACGCCGACGGCCGGCGCCGCGCCGTCGGCTTCATTGCCGCGGCGCACCATTCCTATTCGAGCTGCCAGCAGTATCGCGAAAACGTCGCCGCGGCGCAGGAATCGCTGCGCGCCAACGGCGGCGGCCACCTGGACGTAACGTTCGTCGACAGCTGGTTCGACCATCCGCTCTTCGTCGCGGCCAACGCCTTCCACGTGCGCGAGGCGCTGAGCAGGCTGCCGGCGGAGGTTCACGCCGGGACGCGCCTGGTGTTCACCGCGCACAGCATCCCCAAGGAGATGGCCGACGCGTCGCAGTACCAGCAGCAGCTGTGGGTCTCGTGCGCGGCGATTGCGGAACAGGTGGGGCTGAAGTGGGCGCTCGCCTACCAGAGCCGCAGCGGCCGCCCGCAGGATCCGTGGCTCGAGCCGGACGTCTGCGACTACCTGCGCCGCGAGCACGAGCACGGGCTCGCCGCCGCCGTCATCTGCCCGGTCGGCTTCGTCTGCGATCACGTGGAGGTGCTCTACGACCTCGATCGCGAGGCGGCCGATGTCTGCGCGTCGCTCGGGCTGCCGATGGTCCGTTCCGAGGCGGTCAACGACGATCCGCTCTTCGTCGACATGATGGCGGACGTCGTGCTGCGCACGATCCGGCGCTACGAGTCGGGCCGGCCGTTGCCGATTGCGGGCGCCGCGAAGGGTCCCCGGACGACCTGACCGCCGGCTCTTGTGTTCTTTTGTGGCTCCTGGAGCTCCTGGCGTGTTCGTTTGGCCGTCTGCGCACGTTGATTCCCAGACAGGGAGGAATCAGCCATGGCCAGGACCAGGACCCGCAAGACGCGAGCGATCCCCTACCCCGCCCCCCAACGCCAGGAACCAGGCTGCGCCTCGGGCGTGTGCGACCCGGAGCGCACGCAAGGCCTTCGGGCGCCAGCGCCACAGGGTAACCATCTGCTCGTCGCGCTGACCGGGCCCGGCGTGTTCCTGGGCGCGGCGGTCTCGAAGCAGGGCGGCGCCAACGATCTCACCTTCGTCAGCCTCGATATCGACGGCCGCAACGTCGTGAACCTGTCGTTCGCCGCCGCCGCCAACGAAGGGCTGACGCAGCAGAACCCGTTCGGCCTGGTGCTCGTCCACTCGCCGGCACTGAAGACGATGACGATGGGGTTCCCGACGCCGCTGCTGTACAAGCGGAGGCTGGAGCTGCGCGTGACGGTCAACGAAACCAACGTCGTGCAAATCGTCGGCAACGTGGTCCACGGCGCCGCGTAAATCGAGTCAATCGGGCTCCACGGGCCGCCAGCGGCGGTTTTCGAGCTCGAACCGCGTCTCGGACGCCTCGAAGCCCTCGACTGGCGGATACATCGGATCTCCTGGATAGAACAGCAGCGTCCGCTCGCCGCGCTTCTCGAATCGCGGCTGCACGCGGGGAATCGGCTTCCGCCGCGCCCACGCGAACGCCGCGTCGATCGAGTCGAAGTTCGCCAGCATGCTCAGCGTCGTCCACGTTGGCGGCGGCAGCGAGATCTGGCCGGCGCGGCAGCGGTCGATGGCCGCGAGCGGCGCCACCCATTCGCTGTGGCTCGTCTCGCCCTCGTCGTGGACCGGCGTCTGCCCTTCCGGCGCGCGCGCCAGGAAGAAGCGCGTGTCGAAGCGGCGCGTCTCGATCTCGGGCGTGACCCAGTGCGCGAAGTAGGCGAGCTCGTCGAGCGCGAGGCGGAGGTGCTCGCGGCGGATGATGTCCGCGAAGGCCGCGGTGCCGGCCAGTAGATCGCGCCGATAGTCGTCGAGTCGTGCTGCTGACGCTGCCGTCAACGGGCGCGCCAGCAGCACCCCCGCCTCCTCGAACAGCTCGCGAAGCGCGGCGACATGATGGGCGACCGCCATCTCCGGCGGCACGTCGACCATGCGCGCCGCCGCGGCGGCCATCCCGTCGCTCGCGGCGGCGATATCGTCGATCTGATCGGCGGCGTCCACGCGGCCGCCGGGGAACACGTGCGCGCCGCCCATGAAGGCGATGCTGTCGCTGCGCCGGACCAGGAAGACCTCGAAGGGACGCGCCGCCCGCAACAGGACGACGGTGGATGCGGCACGGGCGACGGCGACGCTCATCGATTCTGTTTATAGCGGATCCCGGTCGGGATCCGGGGATCCGGGATCCGGGATGTCGGGCAGGAATCGCCCGTCGAGTAAAAGAAAGCGGGCCTCCCTCCTGGAGATGCAGCAGAATTAAGACCGTCTCTTATGAAGATGTTCGCCGCGGCGGCCGTCCTGACGCTGACGGTCGCCGCGAACGCGTTTGCGCAGGCGCCTGTCGCGTATCAACTGAGCTTCCCCGAACCCGAACACCGCTGGATGCAGGTCGACGTCACGCTCGCCGACCTGCCGGCGACCCCGCTCGAGCTCCACATGAGCCGCGCGTCTCCCGGACGCTACGCGCTGCACGAGTTCGCCAAGAACGTTTTCGACGTGCACCTGACGGACACAGCGGGCGTCCCGTTGCGGGTGACGCACGCGACGCCGCATCAGTGGGTGGCCGCCGAGCACCCTGCGGGCGTTCGCGTGAGCTACCGCGTCTTCGGCGATCGGACCGACGGGACGTACCTCTCGGTCGATCCGGCGCACGCGCATATCAACATGCCCGCCGCGCTGATGTGGGTCCGCGGGCTCGAGGATCGTCCGGTCACGGTGCGCTTTGCCTCGCCGCCGGGCTCCACGTGGCGCGTCGCGACGCAATTGTTTCCCGGCGCCGACGCCCAGACGTTCACCGCGCCCAACCTGCAATACCTCATGGACAGCCCGACGGAGCTCAGCGCCCACGCGCTGCGGACCTTCACGGTGCGCGACGGCGCGCGTGAGCCGACATTTCGCCTCGCCATTCATCACGACGGCGATGACGGGGAGCTCGACAGCTTTGCGCGTGACGTCGAGAAGATCGTTCGCGAAGAGCGCGGCGTCTACGGTGAGTTCGCGCCCTACGACGGCGGGACCTACACGTTCATCGCGGATTACCTGCCGTGGAACAACGGCGACGGCATGGAGCACCGCAACAGCACCATCGTCACCTCGTCTTCGTCGATCCGGGGGAATCGCGCCGGGCTGCTCAGCACCATCTCTCACGAGTTCTTTCACTCGTGGAACGTCGAACGCATCAGGCCGAAGTCGCTCGAGCCGTTCAACTTCGACGAAGCGAACATGTCCGGCGAGCTCTGGCTGGCCGAGGGGTTCACCAACTATTACGGCCCGCTGACGCTGCAACGCGCCGGCCTGACACGGCTTGCGGAATTCGCGGCGACGCTCGCGTCGGCCGTCAACGCCGTCACCTTCAGCCCGGGGCGGCAGGTTCGCACGGCGGAGGAGATGAGCCAGATGGCGCCGTTTGTCGACGCGGCCGCGGCCATCGATCGAACGGATTTCGACAACACGTTCATCTCGTACTACACGTGGGGCGAATCGATTGCGCTCGGCCTCGACCTCACGTTGCGCGAGCGCACCGGCGGCAAGGTGACGCTGGACGACTTCATGCGCGCGATGTGGCAGCGCTTCGGAAAGCCCGGCGGCCGCGCGCCCGGCTACGTCGATCGGCCGTACATGAACGCGGACGCGAAGGCGGTGCTCGCCGCCGTCTCCGGCGATCCGGCGTTCGCGGACGACTTCTTCGCCCGCTACATCCAGGGACACGAGGTCGTCGACTACGCGAGGCTGCTGGCGGCGGCGGGGCTCGTCGTGAGGCCGCGCGCGCCGCAGTCCGGCTTTGCAGGTGAGCTGGCCCTGCAGGACGGGCCCGGGGGCGTCCGCATCGGCGCGGCTGTTCCCGCCGGAGCGCCCGCGTATCAAGCGGGCCTCGAGCGTGACGACGTGGTGACGCAGGTCGGCGGCGCATCGGTCACGCGCGCGGACGATGTGGACGCAGCTATTCGCGCGGCGCGGCCGGGAACGCCGCTGGCCGTCGTCTATCTCCATCGCGGGCGCGGACAGCCGATCTCCACGACAATTCGCGTGATTGCCGACCCGCGTTTCGAAATCGTTCCCGCTGAGCAGGCCGGTCAGGCGCTCACCGACGCCCAGCGGCGCGTGCGCGACGCATGGTTGAGGTCGCAGGCCGGGAACACCTTTTGAACAGGCCCATCGGGTGAATTTCAACACGCTCTTCCGGGCCTACGACACGGTGATGGCGCTGCGCGACGCCGCGCGCAAGTTCACCGGGCCCATGTCGCCGGCGCCGCCGCCGGAGACGTCGTTGTCGCAAACCGCCGCCGCGCAGGGTCTGGCCGGCCAGATCGAATCGCGGCTCACCAACGTCGTTGTCGCCGCGCTGAAGGAAGCATTCGAGCGCGACCACGCGCGGCTCGAGCTCGAACGGGCGCAGCTCGAAGAGGAGCGCCGCCGCGCCGACGAGGCGCTTCGGCACGAGCTGCGCCGCCAGGCGATCGATCGCGAGCTGGCGCGCCTGCGGCTGCTCGCCGGCACGGCGCTCATCGGCTGGATCGCGTCGATCGCGATCGTGTTCGTCCATCCATCCGGCATCCCCTCGCGAATCGTCCTCGGCCTCGGCTGGCTGCTGCTGCTCGGGGCGCTCGGCGCGGCGTTCAACGCGCAGGGCCGCATCAACGCGGACAAGACGGGAAGCGGAGATGCCGGCGCGTTGCCGCTGTGGCTGATGGTCGCGGGGCTCGCCGCCACCGCCGTCAGCCTGCTGTTGTAAGCCCGGGTCCCGGCGCGGACCCGGCGAACCCGAGGAGGCTCACATGAGGAACGTGCTCGCAGGTGCTGCGGCCGGTGTCGCCGCGACGGTACCAATGACCATGGTGATGGAGACGCTGCACGAGCGCCTTCAGGGGGAAGTCCCGCGGCCGCTGCCGCCACGTGAAATCGCGGAGGCGATCGCCGTCAAGTTCGGCGTGCACGGCGACCTTTCCGAGCGCGAGATGCAGAACCTGACGCTGGCGCTGCATGTCGGCTATGCGGCGCTGACCGGCGCGGTCTTCTCGACCATGGCGCCGCGCACGACGACGAGCGGCGCCGCGGCGGGCGCGCTGTTCGGCCTGGGCGTCTGGGCGACGAGCTACATCGGATGGCTTCCCGTGTCGGGCGTCAGGCAGCCGATCACCTACGACCCGGTGGCACGCACGGGCCTGATGATCGCCGCTCACCTTGCGTGGGGTGCGGCGGCCGGGTTGATCCTGGCGGCGACCGCCGCGCGGCCGCGCCGCTCGCGGATCTGAGCGGTCCACGACTGCTCGCGGACCTACGAGGTCCGCGCCGTGAACAGGACTCCGGCCGCGAACTTTCCCGTGGGATCGAGCGCGTGCTTGACCGCGCGCATCTGCTCGATCCCTTCGGCGCCGTACAGGTCCCGCAGGAACATCTGCTTCAGCGGATTGCGCCCGACGCCGTGCTCGGCGACGGGCGCGCCGCCGAGCCCGATGACGCCGCGCGCCATCTCGCGCAACGCCTCACGTCCCGCCTCGACATCCTCGAGCGAACGAGGGATCAGGTTCGGATGCAGGTTCCCGTCCGAGATGTGCCCCCAGATGGCGTAATCGAGCCCGCGGCGCTCGAACGCGCCGCGATACAACGCCAGCGCGCGACCGTTCGATCCAACGGGAACGATGAAGTCGCCGGCGGTCTTCTGGATGTCCGGATGGACGCGCGCCTTCGCGTCTCCAACCCGCGCGTTGACGGCGGCGGGAACCGCCTCGCGCAGCTCGAACAGGCGGGCCGCCGTCCGCTCGTCGTCGGGCAGCGCCACGACGGGATCGCCAGCGACGCCGCTCTCCTGCAGGATGTCGTCGAGACGCGCAAGCGCTCGCTCGACCGCAGCTTCCGTTTCGACCTGCACGAGCAGCAGCGTGGCGCCGGCGGGCGGGCGCGATATCCCCGCTCGCGCGTACACGCCATCGTCGAGCAGCTGCAGCGAGGGTGAGTCCATGTATTCGATGGCGGCAACCTCGAGATCGCTGGCGGCAAGCGCGGCGCTCGACGCGACCGCCTGCCCCTCGGACGCGCACGGCACCAGAACGACGCACCGTAGCGGGCGAGGCGTGACGCGAACCGTGGCCTCGGCGATGACCCCGAGTGTGCCCTCGGAACCGATGAACAAGTCGAGCAGATCGAGATTGCGCCCTGCGAAGTAACCGGCGGAGAGTTTCGGCAGGTGCGCCGGCACCTCGTAGGCCGGCACCGGGACGCGTATGAGCCCGCGGCGGATCGTCTCGATCTCGATGACGCCCTCGGCGGATGCGCGCACCTCTCCGCGGGCCAGGTCGAGAATCGATCCGTCGGCGAGGACGACGGTGATGGCGGCGACCCACGGGCGCGTGACGCCGTACTTGAACGTGGCCGGCCCGGCGGCGTTGGTCGCGATCGTGCCGCCGATGAATGCGCCGTCGAAGGTCGGCGCGGGCGGATAGTACAGTCCCCGCGCGGCGAGAAAGCGGTGAAGCTCCGCGAGCGGCACCCCTGCGCCGGCGCGAACGGTGCGCTCCCGCGGTGCGGCGATGTGCGACAGCCGCCGCGTGCTCAGCACGAGATCGCCGCGCGGCGTCGCGCCTCCGGTCAACGACGACTGCGCGCCGACGGGAAGGACGCGCGATGCGGCCGCGACGACCACCGCCACCTCGTCAACCGTCGCCGGGAAGACCACGCCCTCGGCGGAGCCTCCCGGCACGTGCGCCGCGTCGCTGAGAAACGACCGGACGACGTCGGGGTCGCGTTCGATGGATGGAATCGCTGTGTGCTGGGGAGCCCGCGCAATCGCGCGGTACGGCGGGCGGGACAACGGGGTGAAATCTCCTGCCGCGCCGGATTATACCGGCGCCGGCAGGATGTTCGGGTTCAGCGCTTCTTCGCGCTCTTGCGAGCGGCGGATGTTCGCGCCGCCGATTTGCTTGTCGCGCCCCCACGCGATGTGGTGGCCCCGCTCTTCGCTTTCACGCTGCGCTTCGCCGTGGTCTTCCGGCCGGCGCTTCCATTCGCCTTCGAGCCGTCGAAACGTCCGGTCGCGATGTCAAGCTGCCGCTGCAGCGATCCAATCACGCGACCGAGCGACTCCGCGGAGCGAAGCAGCAGTGACTCGTCTTCGCGGGACCGGTCTCGCGCGGGGGGTGCGGGCGTTTTTCTCGCCATTCAAACTCCCTTCTCGCGGGCCGTAGCCCTTACCCCGAGATGGAGCAAGGTGTGCGCCAGCCGGTTTCGCCGCCGGGGCGTAGGAGCGCGCGATTGCCGGAAATCGCTGAACGCGTTGGAGAAACGCCCGCGCGAGCGCTAGCGCGAGCCGAAGGGGTGCCGCATGAGTGTGGCGCGGTCCACCTGTGAAACACGCTTCATCAGGTAGCCCGTTCCGTCTCATCTTTCAACGCGATACCGAGGCGTTCGGCCATTCGATACAACGTGCGGCGATCGATGCCGAGCGCCTCCGCGGCGCGCGAGCGGTTGCCGCCAACCGCTTCGAGCACGTGAACGAGGTAGCGCCGTTCGAGTTCGTCGAGCGTCGGCAGGTCCTGGAACATCCGCTCCTCGAACGACGGCGCCGCGAGCACCCCGTCCGGCAGGTCGGGCAACTCGATGCGCCCGCGGCTGAAGACGACGAGGCGCTCGATGGTGTTTTCGAGCTCGCGCACGTTGCCCGGCCAGCGATACGACGTCAGCGCGACGACCGCCTCGGGCGAGATGACGACGGGCCGGCCCGTTCGCGCCGACGCGTTGCGCACGAACTGCTCGATGAGCAGCGGGATGTCCTCGCGGCGGTCGCGCAGCGCCGGGATGTGGATGACGATGACGCTGAGACGGTAGTAGAGGTCCTGGCGGAAGCGCTGTTCGGCGACGGAACGATCGAGATCGACGTTGGTCGCGGCGACGACGCGCGCGTCGGTGTGGATGGCGCGGTTGCCGCCGACGGGACGGATTTCGCCGTCCTGCAGCACGCGCAGCAGCTTCACCTGCATCGCCGGCGGCATGTCGCCGATTTCGTCGAGGAACACCGTGCCGCCGTGCGCCTGCTCGAAGACGCCCTTGCGGTCGGCCACGGCGCCGGTGAAGGCGCCGCGTACGTGGCCGAACAGCTCCGACTCGAGCAGTGTCTCGGTGATGGCGCCGCAGTTGACGGCGACGAAGGGGCGCGCGGCGCGCGTGCCGTGCGCGTGAATCGCGCGCGCGACCAGCTCCTTGCCGGTGCCGCTTTCGCCCTGGATGAGGACCGGCGCCACCGAATCGGACGCGTAGGCGATCTGCTTGTAGACGGCCAGCATGCCGGCCGTCCTGCCGATGATGCCTTCCGGCGGAACATCCGACCGCGCTTCCGGCAGCGTTCCCTTGGCGTCGCGTGCCAGCGCGCGCGCGACCGTCGCGCGCACTTCAGCGATGTTGAACGGCTTGCTGATGTAGTCGAAGGCGCCCGCCCGCACCGCCTGCACCGCGGTCTCGAGCGTGCCGAAGCCGCTGATCAGCACGACCTCCGCCGCGGGGCTGGTCTCCTTGAAGGCCTTGAGCACGTCGAGCCCCGACGCCGGCCCATTCAGGTTGATGTCCGAGATCACCAGCTGGAACTGATCCTTGTTCGCCAGCTCCATCGCTTTCGTGGCGGTCTGGCACTGCTGGAGCTCCCGCCCCGGCGCCGCCACCAGCTCCGCGATCAGCCGGCAGGTCTCGACGTCGTCGTCGACGATCAGGATGCGAACCGGATGGGGCGACGTGGTCATGACACCTCTACGGCCGATGCGGCGGCGGGCAGCTCGATGGTGAAGGTCGTCCCGCGCCCGTGCGACGTCGAGACCGCGATGGTCCCGCCGAGCGAGGTCACGAGATCGCGCGTGATGGTCAGGCCGAGACCCGTCCCGCGCCCGGGCCCCTTCGTCGTGACCCACGGCTCGAAGATGCGCGGCAGGATCGCAGAATCGATCCCGCCCCCCGTGTCGCGAACGGCGATGCGCACGCGGCCGTCCTCGGTGGCCGCCGCAAGCGTGAGCGTGCCGCCGTCCGGCATCGCGTCGAGCGCGTTGGTCACCAGGTTGAGCAGCGCGAGCTCGAGCTGCGACTCGTCCGCGGCGACGCTGCCGAGCGGTTGCTGCAGGTCGAGATCGAGCGTCACGCCGCTGGTCGCGAGCCTGGCGCGCATGGCGTCGCCGATGCGCGAGATGACCGAGTCGATGCGCACGGGCTGACGTTCGCTTTGCGGCCGCGCGCGTTCGAGCAGGCCGCGCACGGTCGCGACGACGCGATCGATCTGCTCCTCGACGATGCGCAGACGGCGCCGGATGCCGGGGTCCGAGATCTCGTGCTGGAGCAGCTGGACGTGGCCCGATACGAGGTTGAGCGGCGTGCCGATCTGGTGCGCCACGTTCGCCATCGTCTGCCCGACGGCCGCGAGCTGCTGCACTCGCGCCGCGGTTTCCCGCAGCCTCGAGACGCTTTCGTACGATCGGACGAGCTCCTCGTTGCGCACCCGCAGTTCCCCCGTGGCGGCCGCGACCCGCTGACTGAGCGAGCGGTGCAGGTCATCGAGCTCGGCGAGCATCGCGTTGAGGCCGTCGGCGACATCCCGCAGCTCGTTGTCCTGCGTGACGTGGGCGCGCGCGCCCAGGTCGCCGCCGCGGGCGCGCCGCATTACGCGGTGAATCTCGTTCAGCGGCCGCAGCATCAGGCGGCGCGCGAACAGGTTGATCAGGATCGCGATCGCCACGACCGCCAGGACGCCGCCGCCGAAGGCCACCAGTCCTGCGGTCCGTTGCAATTGCCTCACCGCGCCGAGCGAGACCCCCACCGCGACCGCGCCCGTCACGCTGTTGCCCGGCCGGATGGCCACCGCGACGAACAGGGTGTCGGGCGTCGGCTGTGCGGTGACCGGGTCGCCGCCGTTGATGACGTCCTGCACCAGCGCCGGCGGCGCGGGCGCAACCACGGAGGTGCTGACGAGCGTCTCGGCGTGGCCGCCAACGGCGCGGAAGACGGTGATCGAGCGCAGATCCGGCGCGGCGTTCATGAAGGAGCGCAGGACGGGGACGAGCGGCTCGCCGGCGACGGGCTCCTGCCGCAACGCGATCTCGTCGGCCACCGCGAAGGCGGTGACCTCCGCGGTCTCGCGCAGATCCTTGTCGAGCTGGCGCTGGGCGATGAGCGTGCCGACGAACGTGATGAGCGTGATCACGGCCGCCACCGACACCGTCACGTAGATCGTCAGCCGCGTACCGAGCGCGAGGCGGCGTGGCGATCGTGCCGCGGTGGGGCGTTCCTGCGCGGCAGGGCGGGAACCGCCCTCCGTGCTCACCTGCATGAAAGTCACAGTAGCAGAACCAGTTAGCCGTTTACAGGGCGTCCGGCCGGGCGTGGCATCGCCTTTGTGCTCTGCACGGACGAATGCCAAATCCGGTGGCGCCCAGACGCCGATTTCAGGGGAATGCAGGAGGAAGTATGTCGCGCACGTTTCGATTGACCGCCGTTGCTGCAGTGGCCGCCTTTGCGCTGTCGATGCCGGTGTTTGCCGCGCAGGCCAAGCCGGCGGCGAAACCGGCGAAGGCCGCGAAGACCATGACGGTCAGCGGCACGCTGCAGAAGGTTGAAGGTCAGGATCTGACGATCCAGACCGCCAAGGGGAGCCAGGACGTGATGTTCGGCAACGACGTGAAGATCCGCCGCGCCGGCAAGACGCTGACGACCAGCGATCTGAGCGGCGCGACCGGCTCGCGCATCACGGTTCGCTACAAGGAAGACAACGGCCACAAGATGGCCGAGAGTGTGACCCTGGCCGCGGCGAAGGCCGCGCCGAAGCAGGTGGCGTCGGCCAAGCCTGAAGCCGCTGCGAAGGGCACGAAGAAGTAGTCGACCGCCACGTCGGCTACTGCACCACAACGTCTCAGTCGATCCTCCGTTGGCGGGGTACCCGCACCAGGTACCCCGCCTTTTTTTGTACCCACCAACGCCGAACACCCACCATTCACGACGAACGACCGACGACCAACGACGCCTGGAACGCGCCAAGCTGAAGCGGGATCAGAACGGGTTGGGGGGATAGGCGAGCTGCCAGTGGAAGAGCAGCGCGATCCGGGTGGATTCTATAGAATCGCGGCATGGCCGCAAGGTGGTGGGTCGCCCTTCTTTTAATCCCTATGATGCATGCCGCCACGGCAGGCGCGCAGAGCGCGCCGGAGCCGATCAGATACGCGCTGAGTTTCCCCGCTCCGCAGACACACTACGTCGAAGTCACCGCGTCGGTTCCCACCGGGCGCCGCGCGGATGTCGAATTGATGATGGCGGTCTGGACGCCGGGGTCGTACCTCGTTCGCGAGTACGCCCGGAACGTCGAGGCCGTCACCGCGTCGGGCCCCGACGGCCGCGCGCTCGACGTGGACAAGTCGAAGAAGAACCACTGGCGCATCGCGACGGGCGGCGCGCCCGCCATCACGGTGAAGTACCGCGTCTACTGCCGCGAGATGTCGGTCCGCACCAACTGGGTCGAGAACGACTTCGCGCTGCTCAACGGCGCGCCGACGTTCATCACGCTCGCCGACCTTGCACCGCGTCCGCACGAGGTCGTCATCACCCCCGCCTCCGGGTGGAAGCGATCGATCACGGCGCTGCCGTCGATGGCCGGCGGCGACCATCGCTACCGCGCGCCCGACTACGACACGCTCGTCGACTCTCCAATCGTGGTCGGCAACCCGGCCGTCTACGACTTCGACGTCGATGGGAAGAAGCATTCGCTCGTGGACGTCGGCGAAGGCGGGGTCTTCGACGGCGCCCGCGCGGCAAAGGACCTCGAGGCGGTCGTCAAGGAAGACCGCCGCCTCTGGGGATCGCTGCCCTACGACCGTTACATCTTCTTCAACATGATCACGGAATCGGGCGGCGGCCTCGAGCACAAGCACTCGACGGTGCTGATGACCAACCGGTGGGCCACGCGCACGCGCCGCGCCTATCTCGCGTGGCTGCAGCTGGCGAGCCACGAATACTTCCACGCCTGGAACATCAAGCGCCTGCGGCCGGCGGAGCTCGGCCCCTTCGACTACGAGAACGAGAACGTCACGCGCAGCCTGTGGATCGCCGAGGGCTTCACCGATTACTACGCCGACCTGCAGGTCGCGCGCGCCGGGCTGCAGACCCGCGACGAGTACCTGGAGGACCTCTCGAACACGATCGAGCTCCTGCAGACCACGCCGGGCCGCCTGGTGCAGTCGGCGGAGATGGCGTCCTTCGACGCCTGGATCAAGTACTACCGGCCCGACGAGAACACGAACAACACGTCGATCAGCTACTACACGAAGGGCACCGTCATCGCGTTCCTGCTCGACGCGAAGATTCGCAAGGCAACCGCCGGCGCCAGGTCGCTCGATGACGTCATGCGCGCGGCGTACCAGAAGTTCTCGGGGCCGAAGGGCTACACCCCGGAGCAGTTCCGCGCCGTCGCCGAAGAAGTGGCGGGCACGAGCCTCAAGGCTTTCTGGGAGTCGGCGGTCGAAGGGACCTCCGAGCTGGATTACGCGGAGGCGCTCGCGGCCTACGGCCTGCGGTTCAAGCCGGCCGGCGCCGCGCCGGCCGACCGCGGTGGCAGGCCGTGGCCCGGCATCACGGCCCGCAACGACAACGGCCGCCTCGTCATCACGCAGGTGCAGCGCGATTCGCCGGCGGACGTCGCCGGCCTCAACGTCGACGACGAGATTCTCGCCATCGACGACTTCCGCGTGCGCGCCGATCGATTGGAAAACCGTCTCGAGCAGTACAGGACCGGCGACAAGGTCACGTTCCTCGTCGCCCGCCGCGAGCAACTGGTGCGCGTTCCGGTGACGCTCGGCGCCGAGCCGGCGAAGGGCTGGCGGCTGGAGGTGGCGCCCGGGGCCAGCGAGATGCAGCGCCGGCTGCTCGACGCGTGGCTGAGGGGTGAGCCGTCACCCCGAGCATAGCCGCGCGGGTGAACTGATGGCCTTCGACCCCGAATACGTCTCACGCGTGCTGCGCGAGAACTTCGAGGACGCGAAGGCGCTCTTCCTGTCGCCGCTCATCGCGATCCACTACGCCCACCTGGTGATGCTGCGGCGGCAGGGCATCGTCAGCGCCGCCGACGCGCGCGCGCTGCGCGACGCCCTCGATGCCATCTCGCTCCCGGCGGTCATGGCCACGCCGTTCGACCAGGCGTGCGAAGACCTCTTCTTCCACCTCGAGCGGCTCCTCATCCAGGCCTGCGGCGAGGACGTCGCCGGGCGGCTCCGCGTCGCGCGCAGCCGCAACGACATCGACATGACGATGTACCGCATGCGGCAGCGGGAATTCGTCGCCGCGCTCGCCGCGGCCGCGCTCGACTTGCGTGCCGTCCTCATCGACGTCGCGACGCGGCACCGCGAGACGATCTTCGCGGCACACACGCATACGCAGCCGGCGCAGCCGACGACGATCGCGCACTACCTGCTGGCGATCATCGAACAGCTGGAGCGCGATCACGTGCGGCTGCAGGCGGCCTACGTCTCGACGAACAAGGGCCCGCTCGGCGCCTGCGCGATCACCGGGACGGGGTTTCCCATCGACCGCCAGCTGACGAGCGATCTGCTCGGTTTCGACGAGCCGACGGGGAACACCTACGGCAGCATCGCGACCGTCGATTACCTGCTCGAGAGTGTCTCGGCGGCGCAGGTGCTGCTGGCGGGTCTCGGCCGCGTGGTGCAGGACCTGCTGCTGTGGTGCACGCGTGAATTCGGCTACCTGCGGCTGGCCGACGGCCTCGTGCAGGGGAGCAGCATCATGCCGCAGAAGCGCAACCCCGTGGCGCTCGAGCACGCGCGCTCGATCACCAGCAAGGCGCTCGGCCAGGCCGCCGCCATCGTCACCGCCGTCCACAACACGCCGTTCGGCGACATCGTCGACACCGAGGACGACCTGCAGCTGCTCGTCGCCTCGATGTTCCGCGACGCGCAGCGCGCCGTCGCCCTCGTGGCCGCGTCGATGCGCGGGGCGGAATTCGACGAGCAGCGATTGCGTGCGCACGCGGAGGAAGGCGGGACGACGCTGACGGAGCTGGCGGATCGGCTCGTGCGCGACCACGATATTCCGTTCAGCAAGGCGCACGCGCTCGCCGCCGCCTACCTGTCGGGTGACGTCACGGGCGCGGTGCAGCGATATACGCCCGAGGAGCTGGCGACCATCACCAGCGCGCGGCATTTCGTCGAGGTCCGCCGCACGCCGGGCGGTCCGGCGCCCGAGGAAACGGCTCGCGCGCTCGCCGCGTCGCGACAGCGGCTCGAAGGCGATCGCGCCTGGTCGAACGCCGCCGGCAGGAAGCTCGACGAGGCTGCGGCGAAGCGGCGTCAGCTCGCTCAGGAGTTGTGAGCCGCCTGCCGCTGCCGAACCCAGAACAGGATCGTTCCCACGACTGCGACGAGCAGCGCGAGCCTGATCGACTCGATCGACTTCGGCCGCATCACCACGGTGTACACATAGCCGCCGAACGCGAGCAGCGCCGGGAGCGGATACAGCCACATCCGGAAGGGGCGCGGAAAATCGGGCCGCGTCGTGCGCAGCACGATGATGCCGAGCGTCTGCGCCAGGAACTGCGTCAGGATGCGGATGACCACGAGCGCGGTGACCACGTCCGCGAGGCGGAAGAGACAGAAGACGATGGCCGCGGCGCCGAGCACGAGCAGCGACACGTGCGGGAACTGGTGCTTCGGGTGGACGCGCGCGAAGACCCGGAAGTAATCGCCGTCGAGCGCCGCCGCGTACGGCACGCGTGAGTACCCCAGCAAGAGCGAGAAGACCGAGGCGAAGGCGGTCCACAGCATCAGGACCGTCACGACGGCGGCCGCCCGCGGCCCCCAGATGCGCGCCATGAAGTCCGAGGCGATGAAGCTCGACTTCTCGACCTCCTGCCACGGCATCGACCCCAGGATCGAGATGTTCATCGTCAGGTACATCGCGGCGACGCCCGCGATGGACAGCAGGATGGCGCGCGGGATGACGCGCGCCGGGTCGCGGATCTCGGCGCCGAGATAGCAGACGTTGTAGTAGCCCCAGTAGTCGTAGACCGCGATCAGCAGCGCCGCGCCGAGCCCCGTGAAGAACGCCGGCGTCAGGGTCCATGCGTCGGGCGGAAACGAGAACGCCTGCGCGGCGTTGAAGTGCGTCACGCCCGATCCGATGATCCAGAGCGTGGTCCCGACGACGCCAATCCAGAGGAAGGCCGCCATGCGCCCGATGACGGTGATGCGGCGGTAGAGCAGCAGCACGGCAAACGCGGCGACGGCCATTGCCAGGAACGTCCCGTTGGTGATCGTGAACTCGATGGTCGTGGTGCCGATGCCCGGGATGGGGATCGAGATCTTCGTCGAGGTGATGGTCTGCATGAGCGACGGCCACAGGTAGCCGGCATATTGCGCGAAGCCGATGCAGCCGGAGGCCATCGAGAGCGGCGCGCTGAAGGTGAGCTGCCAGACGAAGAGGAACGAGAGCCAGCGCCCGGCGCGCCCCGGGTACATCGCGCGCAGGTAGCGGACCGGCCCGCCCGCCTGCGGCATCGCGGCGCCGAGCTCGGCCCAGACCATGCCGTCGCAGACCACCAGCGCGGCGCCCAGGATCCAGCCGAGCATCGCCTGCGGCCCGTGCATCGTCGCGACCATCAGCGGGATGGTGATGAAAGGACCGACGCCGATCATGTCGATCATGTTGAGCGCGGTGGCCTCCGCGAGGCCGATGCCGCGCACGAGACGATCGGTGGACTGGCCGGTCGTGGTGTCCGTCACGCCGGAGATCCTACCTTCTCCGGTACTATTCGAGGGTGATTCGCATCTTCGTGACGGGCGGCACGTTCGACAAGACCTACGACGAGATCAAGGGTCAGCTCTCGTTCACGGACACGCACCTGCCGGAGATGCTGCGGCTCGGCCGCTCGCGTGTCGAGGTCAGCGTCCGCACGCTGATGATGATCGACAGCCTGGAGATGACCGACGCCGATCGCGACGTCATCGTCCGCAACTGCCGGCAGTGCGCCGAGTCGTGCATCGTGATCACGCACGGCACGGACACGATGGCGGAAACCGCGGCCGCGCTGGCCCGCGCCGTACCTGGCAAGACGATCGTCCTCACCGGCGCGATGATTCCGTATGCGTTCGGTTCCTCGGACGGACTGTTCAACCTCGGCAGCGCGCTGTCGCTCGTCCAGGTGCTGTCCCCCGGGATCTACATCGCCATGAACGGGCGCCATTTCCAGTGGGACAAGGTCCGGAAAAACCGGGAGACGGGCGTATTCGAGCCGATCGTGTGATCGGGAACGACATTCACCGGCAGTCACCGGCGACGGGCCACGGAGGCACGGAGACACGGAGATCTATTTTTTCTTGCTGGCTTTGCCGAGCCGATCGAGTGGCTGCCGCGAATCGAAATGGTGGAGCAACAGATAGTCCTCCCATCCGTGCGAGCCTTCTGCAACGATGATCGTTGAATCGCGGAGTCGTCGTCCGACGACAGGATGTATGAGCGTTGTCGCGCGAAGTCTCGTCCACGTTGCCTGCACGTCCGAGGACGCGAAAAAGAAATTCACGTAACCCTTCCGCCGATTCCAAGTAAACGAGTGGACTGCCGGTGTAAGCGCCACGTCGCACATGAGCCGGGCGACGGCTTTCGACGACAGGCGCTTTTTCTCCGGCTGGAAATTGACGCAGATCCTTCGAACTCGCATGTCATAAGAGTAGAAGTCTCCGTGCCTCCGCGTCTCCGTGGCCCGTCCCCAGTGAAAGTTGTCGCGAATTTCAGGCTGTGAGCCGGTTTTCGTCCGTCCTGCACCTTACCCGGCAGGAGGACGGAATGAAGACGCTCACGACCTTGCTTTGCCTGGCGGCGCTGGCGGCCGCGGAGAGCGCGCAGGCGCAGCAGCCATCGACGCTGCCGCTGCCCAGCCCCGGCCGCTGGGATACGGCCGGCCAGCTGGCGCTGCTCAACCGCAACCGCTCGGATCTCTCGCGGTGGGACGGCTGGTATTCGGCGCCGGCCATTGACGCGACCGCCGGCCGCTACTGGACGCCGCACTTCAAGACCGAATTCGAGATTGGCGCCGCGGGCCGCGGCCGGGTTGACGGCGAGGAGAGCGCGGTCGCCGGTTCGACGGTGCTCTTCCCGCGCTCCCGCGAGCACACGCTGCAGGAATCGACGTTCGGCGCCACGGCGCAGTACCAGTTCTTCGAGAACCAGTGGGTGCATCCGTTCATCGGCATCGGTGCCGAGATCGTTCGCGAACGGCACGCCGCCGATGCGCTGCCGGGGCAGACGATCCGTGTGTCGACGGTCGCCCCGAACCTGATCCTGCCACCTCTGCCCGCCATCGACAGCCTCACGTGGTCGGTTCGTCCGCTCGTGACGGGCGGCTTCAAGTTCTACGTATCACCACGCGCGTTCCTGCGCACCGAAGTACGCACCGCGCTCTCCGCCGAGCGGGCGCTGGCGGTGCAGTGGCGCGGCGGCGTCGGCTTCGACTTCTGAGGAGGATCGCCATGAAAGCATTCGTTGTCCCGATCGTCACCGCGCTGGTCATGTCGACGGCCGGCGTCCCTGTCCTCGCGCAAGCGACGAACGACGGCGTCGCCTGGCGCACGCTCGCGGAGAAGCTCGACGGAGGCACCGCCATCGACGTCCGCCTGCGCGACGGCCATCGCTTCAAGGCGACGTTCATCGCGGCGCACGAGACCGCGATGGCCGTGCAGAGGAGGACCCGTGTCCCTGTGGCCATCGAGGAGGTTCCCTACGATGAGATTGCCTCGATGGCGCGCGTCGAGCCGGCGTCGCTCTCGGGCGCCAAGATCGCCGGCATCGCCATCGGCTCGGCGGGAGCCGCGATCGGCGCGCTGTTCCTCATCATCCTCGCGACCATCGACTGAGACCCGGGCCAAGAGCACCAAAGACGACCAGCCACAAAGAGCACGAAGAGCACAAAGTAGAAGATCACAAAAGATTGAGAGTCGCCGGTCGGCCTGCAAAGCAGGCCGACAACGCGTGAGGGGGCGTCACCGGAAACAAACCGCCCTGGTTCTCTTAGGCGGCTTGTTCCGGTGACATCCCCTCGCGCGTGGCCGCCTACGGCGGCCCGGCGACCTCGATTTCTGCGTGCTCCCTGTTCTTCGTGTCCTTCGTGCTCTTCGTGGCTGCCAATCTTTGTGCCCTTCGTCTCCGCGGGGTAGAATTCCGGTTTCCCGCCTGTGTCCGCTTCAAAACCTCATCCACTCGTCGCGGTCATCATGGGTTCCTCCTCCGACTGGGAGACGATGAAGCATGCCGCGGACGTGCTCGAGCAGTTCGGGGTCGAGCACGAACGGCACGTCGTGTCGGCGCACCGCACGCCGGTCTGGATGGCGGAGTTCGCGTCGGGCGCCGAATCGCGCGGCGTGGAGGTGATCATCGCGGGCGCGGGCGGCGCCGCGCACCTGCCCGGAATGGTCGCGGCGCACACCGTACTGCCGGTGCTCGGCGTCCCCGTGCAGGGCGCCGCGCTCCAGGGCCTCGATTCGCTCCTCTCGATCGTGCAGATGCCCGGCGGCGTTCCCGTCGGCACGCTCGCCATCGGCAAGGCGGGTGCGACCAACGCAGGCCTGCTCGCGGTGTCGATTCTCGGCAACTCGCGGCCCGACCTGCGCGCGCGCCTCCGCGACTTCCGCGACGAGCAGACGCAGAAGGTCCGGCAGGAACGGCTGCCGTGACGAAAGTGATTTCGCCGGGCGCGGCGCTCGGCGTGCTCGGCAGCGGCCAGCTCGGTCGGATGTTCGCCATCGCGGCGCGGCGGATGGGTTACCACGTCCACACCTTCTCTCCGGAGGCCGAGACGCCGACGGGGCAGGTGGCCGACATCGAATTCGTCGCCGACTACGAGGATCTCGACGCGCTGCGCGCGTTCGCCCGCCAGGTCGACGTGGTGACGTTCGAGTTCGAGAACGTGCCGATCGACGCCATCGACGCGATCGAGGCCATCACGCCCGTCAGGCCGTGCGGCGCCGCGCTGCACACCGCGCAGCAGCGCGCGCGCGAGAAGCAGTTCCTCGCCGATCGCGGCTTTCCGACCGCGCCGTTCGGGCGCGCCGCGACGCTCGACGAGCTGTGGGACGCGGTCGCGCGCATCGGCACGCCGTCGGTGATCAAGACGGCGGCGTTCGGCTACGACGGCAAGGGCCAGCACAAGGTGACGACGCCCGCCGACGTCGAGCACATCTGGACCGCGATCGGGCACCAGGAAGCGGTGGTCGAAAAGTTCATCAGCCTGCAGACCGAAGTCTCCGTCATCGGCGTGCGCGGCACGGACGGCGAGATCGTGCATTATCAGCCGTTCGAAAACCGCCACCGCGACCACATCCTGGACGTCACCACCACGCCCGCCGCCATCCCGCCGGCGCTCGCCGCGCGCGCCGCCGAGATCACCCGCCACGTGCTCGAAGAGCTGCAGTACGTCGGCGTGCTGTGCCTCGAGTTCTTCGTCGACACCGACGGCGAGCTGCTCGTCAACGAGATCGCTCCACGTCCGCACAACTCCGGGCATCTCACGTTTGACGCCGCCATCACAAGTCAGTTCGAGCAGCAGGTGCGCGCCATCTGCGCGCTGCCTCTTGGATCGACAGACCTGTTGTCGCCGGCCGCCGCGATGGCAAATCTGCTGGGTGAGCTGTGGGAGGACGGGGAGCCGAACTGGGCGGCGGCCGCGCGTTTCAGCGACGTGAAACTCCACCTGTACGGTAAGTCGGAGGCCCGGCGTGGGCGGAAGATGGGACACATGACCGCGATGGGGCGAACCACGGACGAAGCGCTCGACCGTGTAATTTCGGCCCGCGACGCGTTACTGATTTAACCGCGGCTTACAATCCTCACCTCGGCCATAAGTCGGCGTCCGCTTTGCACTGCTGCCGGGTGCCATGCGCCGCCTCGCCGTTGTTCTTATTGCACTGACGGCACTTACCACCCTCGCGGCGGCTGAGTCCGCTTCAGTTCCCGCGACGTTTGAACCCGTACTCCACAGATTCCTGGCCCGCGCCGACGAACCGCTCGTCACCTACCGCGGCACCCGGCGCCTCGAAGGGCGCAACGAGCGCTTCAACGTCGCCGGCTGGATGGAAATTGCTGTGGAACTAACGGCAGAGGGTTTCCACTATCGGGTCATCGACGAAGGTGGCAGCGACCTGATTCGGCGGAAGGTGTTTCACTCGATGCTCGAAAACGAGGAGGAGATTTTCGCCAGCGGGGACGCCTCCCGTTCGAGCTTTACCTCGATCAACTACGAACTGACGCCCGCCGCGGCGGGCGAGCCGGGGCTCGTCAAGCTGTTCGCGCGGCCGAAGCGCCGCGATGTCACGCTGATTGACGGCGCTGTCTATGTTACCGACACCGACGCCGACCTCGTTCGCGTCGAAGGGCAGCTGGCCAAGAGCCCGTCGTTCTGGACGCGCCGCGTGCACGAGCTGAAGCAGTACGCGCGCGTCAACGGGCTGCGCGTTCCCGTCCGCGTCGAATCCACCGCCCAGATCCGCTTGGCGGGCACCTCGACGATGACGATGACGTATGACTACCAGATGATCAACGGGGTGAGCATCCCGCCGTCGAGCACGGTCGCGCTGGCGCGGTAGCAACTCCCCGCCCAACTCCCAACTCCCAACTCCCAACTCCCAACTCCCAACTCCCAACTTCCAACGCGGAAGTCCGCCATAATCGCCGCATCGATGAAGCGTGGCGCCGGTGACGTTTATCGTTTCGGGCCCTTCGAGCTCGATGCGTCGCGCCGTCGCCTCGTGCGCGGCGACGAGCCCGTTTCGGTTCCCGCCCGCCACCTCGACATCCTCGCGTTCCTGGCGTCGAATGCCGGGCGCGTCGTGTCGAAGGATGCCTTGATCACGGCCGGCTGGAACGACGTCGCCGTCAGTGACAACAGCATCGAGCAGGCGATTTCCGGCCTGCGGCGGATGCTCGGCAACCAGCCGGACGGTGCCGCCTACATCGAGACGCTGGCGCGCCGCGGCTACCGCTTCGCCGCGGTGGTCGAGCGCCGGGCCGCGCGGGAATCCGACGCGGCGCTCGACGCGATGCTCGCGCCGTACCGCGCGTTTGTCGACGGCCGCGCGGCGCTCGAAACGCTGGACCGCGACGCGGTGACGCGGGCCCGCGCTGCCTTCGCGCAGGCGCTTCGTGCCCAGCCCGACCATCCGTCGGCGCACATCGGGATGGCCAACGCGTGCATTCTCGGCTTCGAATCGACGCGTGCGGATGCCGCGCCGGATGCCGACGCGCTCCAACTCGCCAGCCATCACGCGCGCGAAGGGTGCCGGCTCGATCCATCCTCCGGTGAAGCCTGGAGCACGCTTGCCTTCGTCCTTCATCGGACCGGCGACGCGCGCGAGGCGATTGCCGCCGCGCGGAAGGCGGTCGCGCTCGACCCGGACGACTGGCGTCATTTCCTGCGGCTGGCGTTCGTCAGCTGGGGCGAGGAACGCCTGCGTGCGGCGCGCCGGGTCCTGACGCTCTACCCCCGTCTCGCGCTCGCGTACTGGTTCGCCGCGACGGTGTTCGTCGCGCGGGAGGCGTTCGACGCCGCCCTCGACGAACTGAGGCCCGGGTGCGCCTCGCAGGACGCGCAGCGCAAGCAGCACGGACGGTTCAACGCCGTCGGACTGCACCTGCTGCACGGCCTCGTGCTGGCCGCGCAGGGCGCGGACGACCTCGCGCTCGACGAGTTCGCCTGCGAGCTGGCGTTCGAGGAGGAGGGGCAGCTGTACGCGCGGGAGTGCTGCGCCAACACGTGGTACGCACTCGGATCGATTCGATTGCGCCACGGCAATCTCGAGGAGGCCGCCGCGGCGTTTCACGAGTCGCTGAGACGCGTGCCGGGCCATCCACTCGCCGTGCTCGGCCTGCGCGCCGCGTTGCCCGGGGCGTCACCATCGGAGGCGTTACGGCAGGGCGGGAGCGACGTGGATGCGGCAATCGTTCGTGCCGCCGCTCTCGCTTTGCAAGGCGATCGTCCCGGCGCAGCGCAACTCTGCGCGGACGCGCTCACGCACGCCGGTCCTGGCGCCGCGGGATGGATTCTGCCGGTAGATCCGCTACTGCACGTCACCGCACACCGCGAAGCCTGGGCGCCGGCGCTGGCCGTTCTGCGCGATCGCGCCTCCTGATCCCGTTTTCAGAACTTTTCAGGCCGTCCGTCAGGACATGCGGCGGCAGGCGCCGCTACGGTTACGTGCAGGAGGTTTACATGCGTAACGCGCTTGCCGCAGTGTTGCTGTTCGTCGGGTTTGCCTCACCGCTTCACGCCCAGTCCGGATCGCTGGCGCCGCCACCCGCCCGGACGCTGAGCCTGTCCGGACCGCGCATCGGCTTCTCGCTGCTCAGCGACGGCGTCGTTGACAAGCTGAAGACGGAGGGCGTCGATATCCGGCCGACCATCTCGCAGTTCGGTTGGCAGTTCGAACGGCAGTTCTATGCCAAGGAAAGCGGCGTCAGCGCGCTGAACGAGTGGGTCTTCCTGCTTGGCGGGCTCGATCAGGGCGTCGCGATTCCGAGCCTCACCTGGCTTGCGGGACTGCGAACGCAGGAGGGTGCGGAGTTCGGCATCGGGCCGAACGTGACCCCTGCCGGTGTCGCGCTGGCGATCGCCGCGGGCGTGACGTTCCGCGCCGGCGTGCTCAACGTGCCGATGAACTTCGCCGTCGTGCCGACGAAGGCCGGCACGCGCGTGACGATGCTGACTGGTTTCACGCTGCGCCGATAGCGGCGCAAGGTTCCGCCGGGTCCGCGATGCGTTGGAGCCTGTCCGCACCGCGGCACCCGGCCTACGTATGCCATCCGCCATCACCGCGGCCCGAGCATCAACGTATGTTCCGGCGGGCCGGGAAGAAACGGCGTGGGGTCGCCCTTGACCCACGCCTCGTGCGAGTTCGAGTAGAACGGCGACAGCGGATGGCCGCTCTGCCCCGTCGGCATGTGCATGATGCCTTCAGCCTCGTGCCCGGGCGAGACGACCATCCGCTCCGACGCGCCGAGCGATCCCGAATGCACCTGGATCGTGTAGAGATCTCCGGCGAGCGGCCTCATCGGCATGTCGAGCCATCGGGGGCCGAACGGAACGCCCGCGGAGAGCGGATGGCGAACGGCGGTCACGTTGTCGTCGGACCACCGGCGGCCGCCGAGCGGCGTCGAGTTTTTTCCCTTCGCGTCGGCGATGACCCGATCGATGGTCGAGAGGATGAGCTCGTCCCACGTGGCGTATTGCGGATCGAGCAGGTGCAGCGGCTTCTCCGTGACCAGTCTCCAGAGGGGCCCTTCGCGCCGGCGCACGGTCGCGTAGTCGAACGCCGGGTCGGCTTCGTAGCACTCAGACAGCACGAACGCGATCGCGCGCTCGGAGATCAGGTCGCGAAAGCGGTGCACCAGCGCGTAGGCGGCGGAGTCGGGCGCGGCGCGTCCGCTCCAGCCGTGCGCGAGGATCTGGCGGAACGCCGCGCGATCGGCGTGGCCCTCCAGCGTGGCTGGCGTCAGCGTGTCGAGCAGCAGCTGCCGCCAGCGATCGAGGAACTCGGAGCTGGCGTCCATCTGGATGGCGAGCATGTCGCGCACGCTGAACCGGTCGCGCGCCAGCAGCCGCTCCCGGATTTGCCGCGCGCGCGCCCCGACCTCGTAGCTGCCGTCGCCAAGCCTGGCGAGCATGTCGCCACCGACCACGCGCGCGTTTGCCGTCCAGATGCGGCCGCCCGGTGGATCGAGAATGCGCGGATATTCACTTCGTTCGAGCCACCCTTTCCACCCGCGCGAGCCATCGGCCCACGAAGACGGGAGCACGCCATCGAGACCGACGCGGCGGGGAATCGCGCCATAGACCGTCCAGCCGATGTGCCCGCTGCGGTCCGCGATGACGAGGTTCTGGCCCGGAATGCCGACGCCGTTCACCTCGTCGAACGCTTCCTCGATGGTACGGGCCGATTCGAGCGGGGTGACGGTGGTGGCGAGGCGCTCCGCCGAGTGCGCGACCCATGCGTACGCGCGCAGCCGCCCGCGGTGGTCCGGTCCGAGCACGGGTCCCCAGATCGTCCACGTGGCCTGCTCGTGCTGCGCGGCCTCGCCAGCGACCGCGATCGTTTCGTCGGCGTGCTCGAACGGCCGCCAGCCGTCGGGCGTACGGTAACGATCGGGATTGGCCGGATCGGTCTCGAGCTCGACGAGGTCGCCCCAATCCGCGTACGTGTTGGTGAACCCCCACGCCACGTGCGTATTGCTGCCGGTGACGAGCGCGGGCACACCGGGCAGCGTCACGCCGACGAGGCGGTGCGGCTCCGACGGGTTCGCGGCGTCGGGCCACTCCATCGATGCGCGATACCACGTGTTGGGCACGCGGATGAACAGGTGCATGTCGTTGGCGACGATCGCGTTCCCGTCGGCGGTCAACGCACCAGAGACTGCCCAATTGTTGCTGCCGAGCGCTTCGCGGTCGTCAGCAACTCCCAACTGCCAACTCCCAAAATCCAAACCCAAGGGAGACCTGACGGCGGTCAACGAACCGCTTGGGAATTGGGAGTTGGGCGTTGGAGTTTCCACCCGCGGAGGGCGTTCAGGCAACGGCAGCGTCGTCCGGCCCGCCCGGCGAGCGCGCAGGTTGTAGACGCCGGGACCGGGAATCGGCGGCGTGCTGAACGTCTCGCCTGCGACCGGCGCATCCCATTCCGTCCCTTTGGGTGCGAGGAACTCGAACATCTCCGCGGGGAGGATGTCGTGCATGGTGCCGAGCGTCGATTCGTACGACCCGTCCGTGTCCTGCAGCGTAATGAACATCGAGAGCACGACGAGGAAGGAATCCTCCTCCTTCCACGGCTGCGGTTGCTGGCGCAGCAGCAGGTACTCGAACGGCGGGGCGCCGAGCGAGGCGAGGCCGCTGTTCACGCCCGCGGTATACGCCTCGACGATGCGGCGGCTGGACGGGGTCAGGAGTTCGACGGCACGATGCGCCTCGGCGCGGAAGCGGTGAATGCGGATTTCGCGATCGAGCGCCAGCGCGCGAACGCCGACGAGCGCCGCCAGTTCACCCGCGGCCCGTCGTCGCGCGAGGTCCATCTGGAAGAACCGATCCTGCGCGTGCAGGAGGCCGAGCGCGCGCGCCACGTCCTCGCGCGAAGCGCCGCGAATCGACGGGATACCCAGACGGTCGCGCTGGACCTCGACGGGTTTGGACAGTCCCGGGATCTGCGTGGCGCCATCCAGCTGCGGCAGGCTCGCGCGTACGCGGCTCAGCGCCCAGAACGCGCCCGCCACGCCTGCGATGATGATGACGAGAAGCGCAATCAGCAGCGCTTTGAGAACCCGGCGCACGATCTCCGGCATGTTATAACGACCGCAAGGGGCGGATAGAAGGCGCGCGCGGCGACAGATATCGTTGCTGCATGACAAACACAATTGGTCCGGCTGAAGCCGGACCCTACGCGATCGAACTCGACGGACCCGACGCGATGCCACTCGACGGACAGAGGCGGGTGATGGAAGGCACGGACGACAGGCGCTGGCAGGCGGTGCTCGCGCGCGACGCGCGGAGCGACGGCCGGTTCGTGTACGGGGTGCAGTCAACCGGCGTCTACTGCCGGCCGAGCTGCCCGAGCCGGAGGCCGAAGCGTGAATCGGTGCACTTCTTCGCCGGGCCCGATTCGGCGGAGGTGGCCGGGTTCCGCGAATGCCGGCGCTGCCGCCCGCGCGCGGGCGCGCCGCCCGCACCGGCCGTGGACCACGTGCGCAAGGCGACGGCCTTCATCGCCTCGCACGCGGACGAGGCGATCACCCTGGCGGCGCTGGCGTCGCACGTGGGCACCAGCCCGTTCCACCTGCAGCGGACGTTTTCGCGGCTGCTCGGCATCTCGCCGCGCGCCTACCAGGACGCGCTGCGCGCGCAGCGTTTCCGCGGCGACCTCCGCAAGGGCAAGGCGGTTACGGGTGCCATCTACGACGCCGGCTACGGGTCGAGCAGCCGCGTCTACGAGCGGCGGCCGACCGGACGCGGCATCACGCCGGCGCAGTATCAACGGGGCGCGCACGGTACGTCGATCGCGTTCACGATTGTGGACTCATCGCTCGGCCGCCTGCTCGTCGCGGGGACGGACAAGGGGCTCTGCTCGGTGAAGCTCGGCGACCGCGACGCGGAGCTCGAGCAGGATCTCCGGGCGGAATATCCGTCCGCGACGATCGAGCGCGAGCGCGGCGCGTTTGCCGACTGGGTGCGAAAGCTCGTTGCGCACGTCGACGGCCGGGCGCCGGCGATCGGTCTGCCGCTCGACGTCAAGGCGACGGCGTTCCAGTGGAAGGTCTGGCGCTACCTGCAGTCGATCCCGTACGGCGAGACGCGCTCGTACAGCGAGGTCGCCACCGCGATCGGGGCGCCGCGGGCCACGCGCGCCGTGGCGCGGGCGTGCGCGACCAATCACGTCTGCCTGGTCATCCCGTGCCATCGCGTCGTCGAGAAGGGCGGCGGGCTCGGCGGCTATCGCTGGGGCGTCGAGCGGAAACGCCGGCTGCTGCAGAAGGAGAAGCAATAACTTACAATCGCTGCGCGCGTGCCGATTGCGTTTCGAGCGGATCTTCAGCCCTTTCTCGCCGATTTCATCGAGCACCATCGCGGCCTCCGCATCGGCCGGATGTTCGGCCTGCCGGCCGGCTATGCCGGCCGCAGGATGTTCGTCTGCCTGATCGAGGACGGCTTCATCGTCAAGCTGCCGGAGAGTGTCGCCAAGGACCAGGTGCGCGAAGGCAAAGCCGTCCCGTTCGTGCGCCGCGGCCGTCCGAGCCGGGCGTGGATCAAATACACGCCGCGCACGGCGCCCGACGCGAACCGTCTGGCGCCCATTCTCGAGATGGCCGCGCGGCACGCGGCGCACTGGTAATTCATGCGCACCCGCTACGGCATCTCGCCCTGGATTGATCTCACCCCCGGCTCCCGCATCCCGGAGTACTCGCGGCTCCGTGGCGCACACACCACGCAGGTCGTCATCGTCGGCGGCGGCCTGACCGGCTGCGCCGCCGCGTATGCCTGCGCGCTCGCCGGGGTCAAGACCATGGTAATCGAAGCGGATCGCGTCGGGCGCGGCAGCGCCGGCCGCAGCGCGGGGCTGCTGCTGCCGGAGCCGGGACCGTCTTTCCGCGATATCGAGCAGGCGCACGGGCTGCGCGCGGCGCGCGCCGCCTTCGAAAGCTGGCGTCGCGCCTCGCTCGAAGGCGCCGCGCTGCTGCGACGGCTGAACATCAAATGCGGTCTCGAGCCGGTGACACCGCTCATCGTCGCCAGCCGCGACGACGAGAGGCTGCTGCGGCGTGAATTCGACGCGCGGGCGAAGGGCGGCGCCGGCGGAACGTGGCTGACGCGCAAGGTGCTGGGCAAGCTGTCGGTGCCCGAGGCGCCGGCGGCGATCCGGACGCGCGACGCCTTCAGCCTCGACCCGTATCGCGCCTGCCTGGGATTGGCGGCCGCTGCCGCATCGAGGGGCGCCGTGATGTTCGAGCGGACGCCGGTGAAGAAGGTGAAGTTCACGCGCCGGCATGTTGACGTGATGATCGAGGGCGGACAGGTGCGCGCGTCAACGGTGATCGTCGCGACGGGAACGGCAAGCCTCGAGTTCCGCCAGCTGCGCCGTCATTTCAAGCGGCGCGAAAGCTACTTCGTGCTCACCGAACCGCTGCCCGCGGCCATCCGGAAGGAGCTCGGCAGCCGCGACACGACGTTCAGCGACACCCGGCGTCCGCATCATCGCGTGCGCTTCACCGCGGACGATCGCATCCTCGTCGGCGGCGCCACGCAGGACGAAACGCCGGAGCGGAAGCGGGCGCCGATTCTCGTCCAGCGCACGGGTCAGCTGATGTACGAGCTGTTGACCATGTTCCCGGCAATTTCGGGGTTGATGCCGGAGTACGGGTGGGAGGTGCTCTCCGGCGAGACGGCCGACGGCCTGATGTACATCGGCCCGCACCGCAACTACCCGCACCACCTCTTCGCGCTCGGCGGTGGCGGCGATTCGGTGACCGGGGCGTTTCTCGCGGCACGCATCCTCCTCCGCACGCTGCAGGGCGCGGCGGAGAAGGACGACGCCGTCTGGTCGTTCACGCGGTAGGGGTCGACCGATGGATCAGGTCGATCTGCTGGTGTTCGGGCCACATCCAGACGATCTCGAAATCGGCGCCGGTGGGACCGTTGCCAAGCATGCGGCGATGGGACTGCGTGTCGGCCTCTGCGACCTCACCGCCGGCGAGATGGGCAGCAACGGGACCGTCGAAGAACGGCTCGCCGAGGCGGAGGAGGCCCGCACGGTGCTCGGCGCCGCGTGGCGCACGAACCTGCGCTGGCCCGATCGGGCGATCGGGTCCGCACCCGAGCATGCGCTGGCCGCGACGGAGCTGATCCGCAGCGTTCGCCCGAAGGCCATTGCGCTGCCGTACTGGTCCGATCGTCATCCCGATCACGTGGCGGCGAGCACGGTGCTCACCGACGCGATCTTCAACGCCGGCCTTCGCCGCTTTCGCGCGCAGGGCGAACCGTGGAAACCCGGGATGACGTCCTACTACTTCATCAACGAATCAACGCAGCCCTCATTCGTCGTCGACGTGACCGCCCACTACGAGATCAAGCGGCGCGCGCTCGCGTGCCATGCCAGCCAGTTCCGGCCGCCGACGGCCGGCGGCGTCCAGACGCGGCTGACGTCGCCGCGCTTCATGACGCTCATCGAGAGCCGGGACGCGCAGTTCGGCGTCCTCGCCGGCGTCGACTTCGCCGAAGGGTTCGTCATCCGGGAGCCTGTGCTGCGGCCCCATCTGCTTCGCGAGTGGCGGGTCCAAAAGGCCCCGTCCTCCAACGGTGAGAGCAACTCGTGAACGTCGGCATCATCTGTTACGCCTCGGTGGGCGGCAGCGGCATCGTCGCCACCGAGCTCGGCAAGGCGCTGGCCCGGCGCGGTCACCAGGTCCACTTCATCAGCACGGAGACGCCGTTCCGGCTCGGCGAGTTCCAGGCGGGGCTGTCGTTTCACCAGGTGCTGACGCCGACCTATCCGCTCTTCAGGGAGCCGCAGTACCTGTTGTCGCTGTCGAACAAGATCGTCCAGGTTGCGCGCGAGTTCAGCCTCGACGTCATCCACGCGCACTATGCCATCCCGCACGCGACGGCCGGTTTCCTCTCGCGCCAGGTCGTCGGCGCGCACGGCGGCATGTCGCCGCGCGTCGTCACCACCCTGCACGGCACCGACATCACGCTCGTCGGCAGCGATCCGTCGTATTCGGAGATTGTCGCATTCTCGATCGATCAGTCGGACCTGGTGACCGCGGTCTCGAAGAGCCTGCGGACCTCGACCTACGAACAGCTGGGGGTCAGGCGGGACATCCGCGTGATTCCGAATTTCCTCGACTGCTCGATCCATCGCCGGCAGGATGTCCGCGACCTGCGGAAGCGCTACGTGGGCAAGGACGCAGACGCGAAGATTGTCATTCACGTGTCGAACTTCAGGCCGGTGAAGCGGATCGACGCGGTGATGGGCGTGTTCAATCGCATCCGTCAGCAGGTGCCGGCGCGCCTCCTGCTCGTCGGCGACGGGCCCGAGCTCGGCACGGCCTACCGGCTCGCGCGCCAGTTCGGCATCGCGCCGATCGTCCACTCGCTCGGGGCGCAGGAGGAGGTCGTGCCGCTGCTGTCGATCGCGGATCTGTTCCTCCTGCCCTCATCGCAGGAGAGCTTCGGTCTTGCGGCACTCGAAGCGATGGCGTGCGAGGTGCCGGTCGTGGCGTCGCGCGTCGGCGGGCTGCCCGAGGTGATCGAGGACGGCGTCAGCGGCTTCCTGCATGCGCCGGAGGCGCTCGACGAGATGGCCGCGAGCGGCGTGATGCTGCTGACGGATCCCGCGCGGCATCGCGAGGTGGCGCAGGCGGCCTGCGCGCGCGTCCGCAACGAGTTCTGCGCGGAGAAGATCGTCCCGATGTACGAGGAGTGCTACCAGTCGGTGGTTGGTTAGTGGATGGTGGTCGGTGGTTTCAGGATGGGCCGACCTGAAGGTCGGCCGCTACGATCGACCTGTAACGCGCGCCGAACCGCGCGCGTCGTCGGAAGAAGGACATCACGCAAGGGCTGACCGGCAAGTCAACAACCGGAAGGTCTCGACGATTTTCGGTCGGTTCCGACTCGCAGCATCGCAGATCATCGGCAAACGCCTGCGTGGAAGCAAGTGATCGGGTTGCAGGACTCCACAGCATGGGCGAACTGAGAAGGAACGCCAGAGACAACGCCGAGGGAAACGACACAAAACTTGAGGGCGTTGCGACGACCGATCCAAAGGGCGGTACACTGCGGCATGCCGCGTCGTAAACACGACGAGACCAGCATTCGCCTTCACCTCGACGGACAGGTCACGCTCCGTCGTCTTGGCGAAGCCCTCGACGCGTGGAGCGATCTTCTTCGGGAGGTCGCGAATGATGTCGCTGGTGCGACTGGTCGCGATGCGGTGCGATTTATCGTGACAGAGGCAAATGCTGGTAGCTTCGACCTTACCGCGCGTCCACAGCCAGCCAAGCGCGATGTGCCAGCCGCCGTGATGCCGCGAATCGCCAAGACGATCACGAGGGGTCTACGCTCGCTCGAACATCGCGCCACGCGTCCGAAGCATTTCAGTGATACGGCACTCCTGAAGATCCGTGACCTGGGTAAATTGACGAGTCCCGAAACGCCAGTTGTCAAAGTCGGCAACGGGGCTGCGCCGATTCCCCTTTCATCGCGGCTGATCGCGAACGTGGAGGCGGTGCTTGCGCCGGAGGTCACGAGTATCGGGACCATAGAAGGGAAGCTGGAGGGACTCATCATTCACGGGAAAACGCGATTTCTCGTGTTTGATCCACTGACTGGACGCCAAGTCACCTGCTACTTTTCTGACCGGATCTCCTATAGCGAGGTACTCAAGGCATTCGGAAAACGTGTCGCCGTCACCGGAATGATTCGGTCGCGACGTTCAGGTGAACGAGTAGACATCCAAGCCACTCAGTTCTACGTCATGCCGCCGGACGAAGAACTGCCGACCACGGCAGATGTTCGCGGCATCCTTAAAGCCGCCCAATAGATGGACTACCGCTACTGGGACTCGGTGACGTTCTTGGGTTGGCTTGCTGAGGAGCCAGACAAGGTCAACGAGTGCAAAGCGGTCATCGAAGCCGCTGAAGCTGGGAACATCACGCTCGTGACGTCAGCGTTGACCATTCCAGAAGTCCTGTGGCTCAAGGGTCAACCGGACAAACGGATCGGACCGCAGAACGCCAAGAAGGTCGAGGCATTTTTTCGGCACTCGTGGATCGTCGTCAGAGAAGTTGACCGATTCATTGCCGAGGCTGCTCGCGACCTTGTCTGGGACAAGAACGTGAAGCCGAAGGATGCGATCCATTTGGCGACGGCGTTGCGTCGCGATGTGGCTTTTGATCAGTTCGATACCTTTGACAAGGACCTCATCAGATTGTCCGGCACGCTCGGCGAGCCGCCGCTGGCCGCCCGAATCTTCCGAGCAAACTGCCGTTCGAGGAAGAGCCGAAGTCATGAAGCAGCACGAAGCAGAAATTGCTGGAAGGACCGGAGGCGTTCGATCGATTCCATCGCGCAGTCAAAGCAGTGCTGTCAGTGCCGAAGTCCGCAGTTCCACCGCGCCCAAGGGCAAGAAGAAAAAGCGGCCAAGCGGAAAGCTAGCGGCCTGGACGACTGTGGTTAGCCAAATTAATAGTTACCACCACCAACCACCAACTACCAACCGCCACCCAGCCACCCGCTAACCGAAGGGCACCAGCTTCTTGAACGTCGCCAGTACCCAGCGATAGCCATCCGGGTCGGTCACGGTCGCCGTTCGGTCCCCCCACGGCCGATCCTCCGCCTCCGACACTCCCGCTCCAGCCGCCCGCGCCTTGGTCAGCGCCTTGTCCACGTCGCCAACGTAGGTGTAGAGGGCCGGCGCGCCGCCGGTGGCGCTGGTGCCGTCGCCCTTGGGAATCAGCATCACGACCGAATCGCCGTGCCGCATCTCCGCGTAGCGCGGCTGGCCGTCGACGCCTGGCAGGACGACACCGCGCGTGAAGCCGAAGGTGCGCTCCAGGAACGTGATGGACGCGCTGACGTTGGCGACGGCCAGGTAGGTGTTGACCGCCTGCATCTCGGGAGCGAGCCCGCTGCCGGTCGCCGCCGGCGTCTCCGCCGCGGGCGCCGCCTGTTTCCTCGACGGACGGCGCGCGGGCCGCCGCGCGGGCTTCTTACGCCTGGAAGCCATCGCAGAACTATATTTACGCGTGGCCTCCGCGTCCATTCACGATGCGATCGTCGTCGGCGCCGGACCGGCGGGCGCCACCGCGGCGCGGCGGCTTGCCGCCGCCGGCATCCGCACGCTGCTGCTCGATCGCGCGGCGTTCCCGCGCGACAAGGCGTGCGGCGGCGCCATCACCACGCGCGCGCTCGCGCGCTTTCCGTATCTATCTGCCGCACTGAAGCGCATCCCCACGCACTGGATCTCGAGGCTCGTCCTGCAGGGTCCGTCCGGTCGGTCCGCGGAGCTGCGCTCGAACGGCCCGGCGGTCCTGACGATTCGGCGTGTCGAGTTCGACGCGCTGCTGGTGTCGCTCGCACACGAGGCCGGCGCCGAGCTCGTCGAGGCCACGGACATTCACGACGCGCGCGAGGAAACGGACCGCGTCTGCCTGAGAGCCCGCGACGGACGCACGTTCGACGCGCGCATGGTCGTCGCCGCCGACGGTGTCCACGGCATCGTCTCGAGACGGCTCGGGCTATTGAAGGCCTGGCCGCGCGAGCGGCTCGCCATCGACCTGATGGAAGAGACCCCCAGCGCCACGCTGCGCGCCGCCGACTCGGGCGCCTTGTGGGTCAGCTACGGCTTTCCGGCCAGCTCGGCCGGCGGTCCACGCGGGCTCACGGAGGGGTACGCGTACGTGTTCCCCAAGCAGGCGCACGTCAACGTGGGCATCGGCTACCTCGCGCAGCAATACCGCACGAATTACCGCGGCAGCGCGTATTCGCTCCAGCAGGGGTTGATTGGCCGCCTGAGGGGAGCCGGCATCCTCGACGGGACCTCGTCCCGGCAACACTTCACGCCGTTCCTGATCCCGGTCGGCGGTCCTCTTCGCCGCCCGGGCACGGCGCGCGTGCTGGTGGCGGGCGATGCGGGCGGTTTCGTCAACGGCTTCAGCGCGGAGGGGATCTATTACGCGATGGTGTCCGGCGACCTGGCCGCCGCGTCGGTTGCCGACGCGCTGGCGACCAGGCGGCCGGCCCATTCCCTGTACCGAGGCCGCTGGCAGGGCGAGATCGGCACCGAGCTCGATGACGCGGTCGTCCTCCAGCGATTGCTGTTCGCAGACACGCGCAAGATCGACGGGCTCGTCGAAGCCGCCGCGACCGGAACGCCGCTCGTGGAGGCCGTCACGAGGTGGGCCCGGGGCGTCGAGACCTATGCCGCGCTCCGGCGCCGGATCGTCCGCCGGAACCCTCTCGTCGGCATCGTTCTTGGGGCCATGCTGCTGCAGAAACGGTTCGCGGCAACGCAGGCCGCGGTTTTTCAGTCTGAACATTCGTGAGCCGGAACAAACGGCGTGCGGTCGCGTGCAAAAACGTAATCGCGCGCGCGAAAAACCGCCACGACGCGTTGCGATCGATCCGGTAAGCTTCGGTACTTCGGGGGACAACCGCATGCGTTCAGGCGATCCGCTTCTCGACCACCTGTTTCGACGGGCCGGTTTCGGCGCCAGCGCCGCCGACCTGCAGGCCGTGGCCGGCCTGTCGTACCCGGCGGCCGTCGACTACTTCGTCGACTTCGACAGGCAGGCGGACGACGTCGATTCGAAGATCGGCCTGCCGGAATTCGTCGGCATCACGACGCGCGGACAGTTTTCTCCCAACACCAACATCGAGGATGCGCGGCAGCGATGGCTGTTCCGCATGCTGCATTCGCCGCGCCCGCTGCAGGAGAAGATGGCGCTGTTCTGGCACAACCACTTCGGCGTCGGCTACACGAAGGTCGCCGGCGCGGTCGGCGCGCTCGTCGGCACGAAGATGCTGGCCAACAAGAACGGCGACACGCCGGGCCCGCAGGGGCACTACGAGCTGGTTCGTGAGAGGGCGCTCGGCAAGTTCCGGGATCTGCTGATCGCGGTCGCGCAGGACCCGGCGATGCTCGTTTTCCTCGACGGCCGCACGAACACGCGGGCCAAGCCGCAGGAGAATTTCGGCCGCGAGGTGATGGAGCTCTTCACGTGGGGCCTCGGGCACTACGTGGAGGCCGACGTCTACGCCGCCGCGCGCGTCTTCACGGGATGGAACCTGCGCAACGTGCCGGGGCGCGACGGCAACGACCCGGCGGCCTACCAGGAATTCATCTACAACCCGGGCCAGCACGATACGACGGCGAAGACGTTCACCTTCGCGATCAACGGCGGAGCGGGCACGATTCCGGCCAGAGGCGCCGCCGCCGGGATCCAGGACGGCATCGACTTCATGGCGTCGCTCGCCAACCATCCCGAGACGGCGCGCCGCCTCGCGCGCAAGCTGTGGAGCTTCTTCGTGTCGGATCTCGAGGACGCCCCGGCGGCGTTCATCGAAGGCGTGACCGAGGTCTACCTCCGCAGCGACACCGACATGCGAGCCGTGCTGCGCTACATCCTGAATTCGCGGTGGTTCACCAACCCGGGCACCTTCAACGCCCGCTACTCGTGGCCCGCCGAGTTCGTCGTGCGGACGCTCAAGGAAGTCGGCTGGAACGGGTTCTCGATCGACACGGCGCGCGTGCCGCTGACCAACATGGGGCAGACGCTGTTCGAGCCACCGAACGTCGCCGGCTGGCAGCTGGGGCGCGCGTGGTTCGGCACCGGCGCGATGCTCGCGCGCATGAATTTCGCCGCGACAGTGGCGGCGAACCAGAAGTTCAACCTGGCGCGGTCGTTCAGCGCCGCCGAACGCGCGCAGGCCAGCCGCGTGCTCGACGGCATGCTGCAGCGGCTGTCTCCCGCGCCGCTGGCCGGCAGTGAGATGAGCGAGCTGCTGGCCTACCTGAACACCGGCGGGCCATGGACCGGCTCCGACGCGCAGATGAACGCGAAGGCGCCGGGGCTCGCGCGGCTCGTCGCCGGATCCGGCCAGTATCAGTTCGTCTGAGGAAGGGACATGCCGAACAAGGTCACACGGCGGGAGTTCATTCGTGACGGCGTCGCGGCGTTCACGCTCAGCTTCGCCGCGCCGGCGTTCCTCGTCGACATCGCGCGTGCCCAGGGCGCCGTCTCGCGCAACCTCGTGGTCATCTACCTCGCGGGCGGCAACGACGCGCTGAGCACGCTCATCCCCTACACCGACCCGTTCTATTACAGCCGCCGTCCCGCGATTGGCGTGCCCGCGGCGCAGGCGCTGCAGATCGGGACCGATGCCTCGGGAAAGGCGCTCGGCCTTCATCCCCGCCTGACGGGCCTGCAGACGATCTTCAACCAGGGGCGCCTCGCGATCATCCAGCGCGCGGGCTACCAGAACTCCAGCCGCTCGCACTTCCAGGGGACCGACATCTGGGGCACGGCGGATCCGCACAACTCGTCCGGCACCGGCTGGCTCGGCCGCTATCTCGACGCGCTGCCGTCGCCCGTCGATCCGCTGGCGGCGTGGAACACCTCGGGCGCCACGTATCGCGCGCTCACCGGCACCACCATCGCGGTTCCGTCGATTACCGACCCGCGCAACTACAGCTTCGCCAGCCCCAATGCCGGAGCGGAAGCGATCAACGAGCGCAACTCCGCCATCCGCATCGCGTCCATGGCCGGCAACGATCGGCCGCACCTCGCGTTCGTCAACACGAGCGCGATGGAAGCGTTCAGGACGCTCGATCGCGTCGGCTCGGTCGTCAACTACGCGCCGTCGGTGACCTATCCGAACAACGGCTTCGGGCAGGCGCTGCGCACGGTGGCGGGGTCGATCGCCAGGGGGATCGGCACGCGCGTCTACTGGGTGCAGACCGGCGGGTTCGATACGCACTCGGGACAGGGGAACGCCGGGGGCGGCGCCTACGCCACGTTGATGTCTACGGTCGGCGATGGCCTGCTGGCGTTCCACAACGACCTGCAGAACCAGGGACTGCTCGGCAACACGCTGATGATTCAGTTCTCCGAGTTCGGCCGCCGCATTTCCGAGAACGGCAGCCAGGGCACCGACCATGGCGCCGGCGGCATGATGATGGTGCTTGGCGGAGCGGTCCGCGGCGGCATCTACGGCACCGTGGCGGATCTCAATCCGCGTCCCGACAATCCGACGCTCGAGAACGCGGGCGCCGACGTCACCTACGAGACCGACTTCCGCTCGGTCTACGCCAGGGTTCTCGACGGCTGGATGGGCGCCGACTCCACGCGGATCCTCGGCGGCGACTTCCGCGCCAACGCTCCCGCGTTCCTTTAGGCGCGTCCTTTCGGACGCGCCGCCGTATCATCTCTCTCATGCGAAAACTCTGGACGGCTGCCGCGGCGGCCGTCTGTCTCGTCACCTTCCTTCATGCGCAGCCGCGGGCGCAGAAGGACGACAACGAGGCGAAGCGCGTGCGCGACGCCTCGACCATCTTCGGCGAGATCATGGCGGCCGAGGACAACGCGATCCCGACGGCCATTCTCAACAAGGCGAACGGCGTCGCGATCTTTCCCACCACGGTCAAGGCGGGGTTCATCGTCGGCGGCATGCGCGGCCGCGGCGTGCTCAGCGGCCGCGGCGCGGGCGGATGGTCGTCGCCGGCGTTCCTCACGCTGACCGGTGGGAGCTTCGGGCTCCAGATTGGCGGGCAGGCCGCCGACATCATCCTCGTGATCAGCGGCGACCGCGGCCTCGAGAACCTCGTCAGCAACCAGTTCAAGATCGGCGCTGACGCGGCGATTGCGGCCGGCCCCGTCGGCCGCGACGCGCAGGCGGCAACCGACATCCAGCTGCGCGCGCAAATCCTGAGCTACTCGCGCGCGCGTGGCCTGTTTGCGGGCGTGACGATCAACGGCAGCACCATCCGCCAGGACACCGACGCCAACGCCCGCTTCTACGGCGAACGGCTGACGACCAGGCAGATCGTCTTCGACGGCCGGGCGGGCTCGCCCGACCCGGTCGGCCTCTGGCGCGACGCGCTGCTGCGTTACGCGAAATAACGTGCATCCATCCAATCTCTGCGGACGCTCGTAGAATTCAACGGGCACATGTGGCTTCTGGCGGCGCTCGCGCCGATGCACCCCGCGGCCGAATCGCAGGGCGAGGACGTGGAGTCGCTGCGCCGCATCGTGTCGGGCGATCAGGGGGCGGCCGCGGTCCTCTACGACCGCCATGCACGCCCGCTCTACTCGCTCATCCTGCGGATTCTCGGCGATGAGGGCGAGGCCGAGGACGTGCTCCAGGAAGTGTTCGTCCAGGCGTTCCGGCAGGCCGGACGCTACGACGCCTCGCGCGGCGCGGTGGCCGCGTGGCTGCTCATGATGGCGCGCTCCCGGGCGATCGACCGGCTTCGTGCCCGGCGCTCGCGCGTCGAGGGGCGCACCGGAGAGGTGCAGGTGTTGAACGACCTTCCCGACGCGCAGCCCGACGTAGCGTCCGCGCTGCTGGACGAGGAACAGGCGCGCCTGGTGCGCGAGGCGCTCGCGGAGCTGCCGCTCCTGCAGCGGTTGGCCATCGAGCTGGCGTACTACGAGGGGCTCAGTCACACGGAAATCGCCACGCGGCTCGAGCAGCCGCTCGGCACCGTCAAGACGCGCATCCGTCTCGGCCTGCTGAAGCTGCGCGACGTGCTGGCGGAGGGGCAGGCATGAGCATGCACGAAGAGCTGAAGGCGAACGCCGCCGGCTACGTGCTCGGCAGCCTCGACGCCAACGACCGGCAGGAGTTCGAAGCCCACCTCGCGGGATGCGCGGAGTGCGCGGCGGAAGTCGCCTCGCTCCGTCCGGTCGTCAGCGTGCTGGCGACGACGGTCCCGCAGGTGACGCCGCGCGCGGAGGTTCGCGATCGCATTCTCGGCGTAGCCGCGGGGCTGAAACCGTCCAGTGCGGGCGCGGGTCCTCCGGCCCCTCGCCGCCTCTACGCACTTCACGATCGGAAAGCGCCGCCCGCGCTGGTCTGGCTTCCACTCGCGGCGGCGATCGTGATTGCCGTCGGCGCGGGAATCTACGCGCTGCGGCTGCAGCGGCAGGTGGGAGCGCTGCAGGCGCGCTTCGACCAGGCGCAGTCCACGACCGCGGTCCTGGCGGCGCCCGACCTCGCGCGCATCGATCTGCAGGGACAGGCCGTGGCGCCTGACGCGCGCGCGCGCGCGTTATGGAGCCGCTCGCGCGGTCTCGTCTTCACCGCGGCCAACCTGCCCCCGGCGCCGGCGGGGAAGACCTACCAGGTGTGGGTCGTCACCGCGCAGATGCCGATCAGCGCCGGCCTGCTGACGACCGATCCCGCTGGCGGCGGCACGCAGTACTACATGACACCGCCCGATATCGCCCCGCCCGTTGCCGTCGCCGTGACGCTCGAACCGTCCGGCGGTGTCCCGTCACCGATGGGCGAACGGTACCTGGTCGGCATGCCGTAGTCAGCAGGCAGCAGGCAGCAGAGGCAGCAGGCAGTCGGCAGGGAGCTATTGATAGATCTGTCGCAACGCCGATTGCAGGTCGGGATACCGGAACTCGAAGCCGTTACGCTCCGCTTTAGTCGGCAGGACGCGCTGACCGGAGAGAATCAGCGCGTCCGCCATCTCGCCGAACGCCAGTCGCAGCGCGAACCCGGGAGCGGCGGCGAGCGCCGGCCGATGGAGCGCGCGGCCGAGTGCCGCTGCGAATTCGCGGTTGGTGACTGGACTCGGAGCGGTGAGGTTGACCGGCCCTTTGATCTCCGGGTTGTCGATCGCCCACCGGACCATGCGGGCCCAGTCGTCGCGGTGGATCCACGACCAGTACTGATCGCCCGAGCCGGCGCGGCCTCCCGCAAACAGCCGGAACGGCAGCGCGAGCTTCGGCAACGCGCCGCCGTTCTTGTCGAGCGGAAGGCCGGTGCGCAACAGGACGACGCGTGTCATCCATGCGGCGGCCATGGCGGCCTTCTCCCATTCGATGCAGACGGATGCGAGGTAATCCGACCCGGGCGGGGATTCCTCCGTCAGCGCCTCGTTGGCGTGCGCTCCGTAGAAGCCGACCGCCGAGCCGTTGAGGAAGACCGCGGGCCGACGGGCGACGCTCGACATCCCCTTGACGAGCGCTTCAGTGTTCTTGACGCGGCTTTCGAGGATGGACGCCTTGCGCGCCGCGTTCCAGCGGCCGGCATCGAGCGGCTCGCCGGCGAGATTGACGACCGCATCCGCGCCGTCGAACACCGACGCATCGGTCCACGGCACCTCGTCGTGCGCGTTCGGATGCCGTGTCATCACGAGGACGTGATGGCCATCGAGGCGCAGCGACGCCGCGAGCGCGGATCCGAGGAAGCCCGTCCCGCCGGCGACGACGACCTTCATGCGGCGGACGCCTCGCGCGCCTGCGCTTCGCCGGCGGCCACGTCGACCCGCGTCAGGACGAGGCCGCCGCAGATGAAGAACAGGATGACCGACAGGACGGCGGCGCGGCTCGACCCGAAGATGCTGACCGAGACCGCAAACAGCGCCGGGCCCGCGATGCCGGCGAACTTCTCGAACACGGAGAAGAAGCCGAAATACTCCGACGACTTGTGCTTCGGGATCATGCGCGCGAAGAGCGAGCGGCTGAGCGCCTGGCTGCCGCCCTGCACGGTGCCGACGAGAAACGCCAGCGCGAAGAACTGCCACGCGCTCGTCATGAAATACGCCAGGATGCTGATCGCCGTGTAGACCGCCAGCGCGAGAAAGATACCCGTTTTCGCGCCGATGCGCCCCGCCAGCGCGCCGAAGAGGAACGAGAACGGGATGCCGACGAACTGCACGAGGACGAAGGCCTCGATCTGCGCGTTCTGATCGATGCCGATTTCCGCGCCGTAGATGGCCGCCATGCGGATGATCGTCTGGATGCCGTCGTTGTAGAGGAGAAAGGCGACGAGCATCAGGAACGCCTGGCGGTAGCCGCGCAGCTCGTGAAAGGTCTCCCACACACGCACGAATGCCGCGCCGACCGCGTTCTCGTGCGACGTCTCGTCCGCTTCGAGCACGCGCACCGGCTCGGGGACGCGCCGGAACAGCGGCAGCGAGAAGACGAGCCACCAGACGCCGACGCTGACGAGCGACAGCTTGATCCCGGTCACGGTGTCGGGGATGCCGAAGGTCGCCGGCGTGAGAATCCACAGCAGGTTGATGACCAGCAGGATGCCGCCGCCGAGATACCCGACCGCGTAGCCGGCGGTCGAGACGCGATCCATCTCCTCGGGCGCCGCGATGTGCGGCAGCAGCGAGTCGTAGAAGACGAAGCTCGAGGCGACGGCGATGTTCGCGATCATGAACAGCAGCGCCGCGTACGCCCACTCGCCGCGCCCGATCGTCCCCATCGTCAGCGTCGTGACGACGCCGATGCCGACGAAGAGCGCGAGCATCTTCTTCTTCATGGCGCGGTAGTCCGCGATGGCGCCGAGGATGGGGCCGAGCACCGCCGTGACGGTGACCGCGATCGTCGTCGCCCACGCAAAGCGCGCCGTGGCGACGGCGGCAGGCAGGCCCGCCGCGGCGTAGGCGCTGAAGAACGGCGGAAAGACGGCGGTGATGACGGTCGATTGAAACGCGGAGTTCGCCCAGTCGTACATCGCCCACGCGCGCAGTTCGGGACGATTCAGGCCGAGTCGATCGAGCAGGCTCAAGGCTTAGGGCTCAGGGCTCACGGCTCAAGGAGGTTCGAGGTGGGATGGGGGCGGGCACGCCGTTTGCCGAACGGTCGACATCATGAGCCGAGATCATCGCAAGCTTCGGGTGTTCACGATGGCCGACGATTTGGCCGTGCGAGTCTACCACCTGACTGAATCGCTGCCGCGCGAGGAGCGTTTTGGCCTGATCGCTCAACTGCGACGTGCGGCCGTGTCAGTCGCTGCAAACATCGTCGAAGGCTGCGCGCGCGCAACCACGCGCGATGACGGCCACTTTCTGAATATCGCCTTCGGTTCTGCCGCGGAAGTCCGCTACCTGCTGCAGCTCTCATTTCGGTTGCGCATGCTGTCGAAGCAGGAATTCGAAAGGGCCGATGTCGCCTCCGATCAATTACTCCGCGCCTTACAGAAGCTGATTCAAGCCGTTTCACAGATGCCTCAAAGCCGGGAACCTTGAACCCCTCACCCGGGAACCAACTACCCTTGGGCCGTCCTTAAGCCGTGAGCCGTGAGCCCTGAGCCCAGCCTGCGGCTCTCAGAACGTCCGCCGCGCCACCCATTCGCGGAGCAGCGAATCGACGACCAGGTAGCGCGTGCCTTCCTTCAGCAGCACGTCCTGATCGGCCAGCGCGGCGAGCGACTTCTGGATGCTCGACGCTCCGCCCAGCCGATGGCGCGCCCGCGCCTCGGCGGAATGAATCTCCCGTCCGCCCTGCAGGACGACGGCGCGCAACGTGGCTCGCTGGTGCAGCGTCAGCCGCTGCCAGAGCGCCTCGAAGAGCGTCTCCTGCTCGGAGAGCAGCCGCGCCAGCGTCGCGTGCAGGTCTTCGAGCGTCACCTTCCTGCCGCCTCTCGCGCGCACGTCGTCCCACGCTTCGTGCGCGAGACGCTGCACGTCGTACGGCAGGTTGCTCGCCAGGTCGAGGATGGCGTCGGGGACGCCGGCCTCGGGCTTGACGCCGGTCTTCGTGAACCGCCGAGCGATGAAGTCGCCGAAGATCGTCGGCGAGATCTTCTGCAGGCGCATGACCGGCCCGGCCTTGTAGAAGGGGCGGCGCGGGCCGATCATCTTCTCCATCAGGCTCGGTTCGGAGCCGGCGAAGACGTAGCCCACCTGCCGCTGATGCTGCGCGGCCGCGCGCAGCGCGTGCTCGACGCTGCCTCCGTTGAAGCTGTCGATGGCCTGGAACTCGTCGAGCGCGATGACGACGGTCCGCTTCCGATCGGCGGCGAGCTTTCCGGGCAGCGCGAACACTTCGTTGGCGAGGCGGTTGAGGTCGCGCGCGGTGGTCACCTGCGGGAACGCCACCGAGAAGCGGCCGAGGCCGCTGTCCTTGGGCTCGTAGCGGATCTCGGGGCGCGTCGACGCAATCGCCTCCGTCAGCCACGTGCGCGCGCGATCCCATTTCGATTCCACTGCCGCGACGGCGCGCGCGTAGCCCTCGAGGAACGCGATGTAGGAGCTGTAGCTGCTGACGGTGAGCTCGATCGCCAGCGCGCCGCGCCGGCGCAGCGCCTCGAGCGCCTGGCGGATGAGCGAGGACTTGCCGTAGCGCCGCGGCGAGATGAGGAAGACCTTCTGGCCGCTGCCGAGGTCGGCCACCAGGCGGTCGAGCTCGGCTTCGCGATCCACGAACGCCTCGCCGGGAACGACCTCGCCGTAGACGAAGGGATTGTCCATTGCCGGTTACGCCTGGGCGCGCAACGATTACGCCACTTGGCGTAACGCCATTACGCTACTTGGCGTAATGATTACGCTACTTGGCGTAACGGTCAAGCGGCAGCTGGCCGGTGTAGACCGCCATGCCGACCACGGCGTCCACCCCCTCGGCGTCGAGGCGGTCGATCTCGGCCCACGTCGTGATGCCGCCGGCGGCCGTCACGCGGCGCGCCGTCGCCCGCCGGACGGCGAGGATGGCGTCGATGTCGGTCCCCTGCATCAGTCCCTCGGTGTCCACGTGCGTGTAGAGGAACTCGCTGCAGAAGGGCTCGAGGGCGCGCACCGCCTCGACGGCGGTCAGCGGAAGGACGGTCCTCCAGCCGTGAATCGCGACGCGGCCGCCGCGGCTGTCCACGGCGGCGATCACGCGCTCGACGCCGGCCGCCTCAGCCAGCGCGCGCGCGAAAGACTCGTCCACGGCGCCGTCGCGAAAGAGCGCCGAGCTGGCGATGACCGCGTGCGCGCCGGCCGCGAGCACCGCGTTCGCGCGCTCGACCGATCGGATGCCGCCGCCGACGCGGCAGGGCAGCCGGCCGCAGATGGCGGCGACCATCGCCGCGTTGTCGCCGTGCCCCTTGGCGGCATCGAGGTCGATCAACTGGACGCGTGGGAAGCCCGCGAAGCGCCCGATCCAGACCTCGGGGTCGGTCGCCTCGATCGCCAGCTTCTCGCCCTGCACGAGCTGGACGATGCGCCCGCCCTGGAGGTCAATTGAGGGGATCAGCATTCGTCGCTTGGTTCACTGATGACGAGCCACCCGCCTCCGCTGAAGCTTCGGCGGGCAGGCAGAGGCGCAGAGACACAGAGATCACATTCTCACGGGTATGTTGTGTTCCCGCAGATACCGCTTCAGTTCGCTGACGCTCGTGTCGGCGTAGTGAAAGATCGAGGCGGCCAGCGCAGCGTCGGCGTGGCCGCGGGTGAACACGTCACAGAAGTGCTCGAGGCCGCCGGCGCCGCCGGACGCGATGACCGGGATGTTCACCGCGTTGGCGACCGCCGCCGTCATCTCGCAGTCGAAGCCGGAGCGGGTGCCGTCGCGGTCCATCGACGTCAGCAGGATCTCGCCGGCGCCGCGCGACTCGGCCTCGCGCGCCCACTCGACGGCATCGCGTGCCGCATCCGACGTGCCGCTGCGGACGTAGACGGCAAAGCCGTCGCCGCGCCGCTTCGCGTCGATCGCGACGATCACGGCCTGGCTGCCGTAGCGGCGGGCCAGCGTGGTGATGAGCGCCGGATTCTTCAACGCCGCCGTGTTGAGGCTCACCTTGTCGGCGCCCGCCTCCACCGCTGCCGCCGCATCGTCTTCGGAGCGGATGCCGCCGCCGACGGTCAACGGCAGGAAGATGCGGTGCGCGACGGCGCTGATGGTCTCGGCGAGCGCTTGCCGGCTCTCGAGCGTCGCGGTGATGTCGAGGATGACGACCTCGTCGATCCCTTCGACGTTGTAGCGCGCGGCGAGGTCCGCCGGGTCGCCCGCGTGGCGCAGCTGCTGGAACTGGACGCCCTTGACGACCTGGCCCGCGCGGACGTCCATGCAGGCGATGATGCGCTTGGTCAGCACCCGGCCTCCGCGCGTCGCGTGACGACGGCCGGGCCGCGAGCGACCTCGAGGAAGTTGCGAATGATCTGCAGGCCCGCCTCGCTCGATTTCTCCGGGTGGAACTGCACGCCGAACACGTTGCCGCGCTCGACCACGGCGGCAAACGTCTCCGCGTGCGTGGTGGCGGCGACGCAGGCCTCCGTCACGGGAGCCGCGTACGAGTGAGTGAAGTACACGTGCGCCCCGTTCTCGAGTCCCGCGAGGATCCGGCTTCGCGGACTTGAAGGGTCCGCGCCGCTGCGGAGCGCCAGTCCATTCCAGCCGACGTGTGGAATCTTCAGCCGCTGCTCCGCGTTGCCCTGCAGGCGCGTGACGCGGCCGGGCAGCACGCCGAGCCCGGGCACCTCGGGTGCCTCATCGCTGCCTTCGAACAGCCACTGCATCCCGAGACAGATGCCGAACAGCGGCGTGCCGCCGCGTACCGCGGCGCCGATGGCGTCGCGCCACGGGCCGACGAGCGCCGACGTGGCGGCGAAGTTGCCGACGCCGGGCACGATCACGGCGGAGCAGCGCTCCAGGTCACCGGGAGACGAGGGCGTCTCGTAGTCGGCGCCGAGCGAGGTCAGGGCCTTGCGCACGGACGTCAGGTTGCCGGCGCCGTAGTCGATGAGCGCGATCACAGCAGGCCTTTCGTGCTCGGCAGCATCTTCGCCAGGCGCGCATCGCGGGCACAGGCCACACGCAGCGCGCGGGCGAACGCCTTGAACACCGCCTCGACGTGGTGGTGGCTCGAGCGGCCGTAGAGCACCTTGAGGTGCACGTTGGCGCGCGCCCCCGACGCGAACCCGTCGAAGAAGTCGTGCACGAGCTCGGTCTGCAGGTCGCCGACCTTTTCCACCTTCACCTTCAGGTTCACCACCGCGTGCGGGCGGCCGCTCAGGTCGATGGCCGCGACGGCGAGCGTCTCGTCCATCGGCATGACGAAGTAGCCGGCGCGGTTGATCCCCTTGCGATCGCCGAGCGCAGCAAGCACCGCCTCACCGAGCGCGATGCCGACGTCTTCGACCGTGTGGTGCTGATCGACGTCGAGATCGCCCTTCGCCTTCAGCGTCAGGTCGAAGCCGCCGTGCCGGGTGAACAGCTCGAGCATATGGTCGAAGAATCGGATTCCCGTCCGCACGTCGTAACGCCCCTGGCCGTCGATCGTCAGCCGCCCCTTGATTTGCGTCTCGGTGGTTCGGCGGTCGAACGCCGCGGCCCGTGTCTTGCCCCGAGCGAGCGCAGCGAGTCGAGGGGTCATCGCGCTTGCCTCGCCGCCACGACCGACTCCAGCGCGTCGATCGCCGCACGGGTGTGCTCGATCATCCCGGCCGTAATGCGAACGCAGCCCGGTGTCGCCGGATCCTTCGATCGATCGCGAACGTGGATCTTTCGCGCCGAGAGCGCCTGGATGAACGGCGCGGTCTCGCCCACCTGGACCAGCACGTAGTTTGCCGCGCTCTCCCAGTAGTTGAGGCCGAGGCGCCGACAGGCCGCGTAGAGCAGTTCGCGCGATTCGCGCACCTCCGCCGCATACCGCGGCAGGAACTCGGTGTCGTCGAGTGCCGCCTGCACCGCCGCGAGCGCGATGACGTTGATGTTGAAGGGGAGCGTTACGTCGCGAACCGGCTGCAGCGCGGGCGGCTGGCCGATGACGATGCCGACGCGCATGCCGGCGAGGCCGTACGCCTTCGAGAACGTGCGCCCGACGAGCACGTTCGGATGGCGCGGCAGCTGCGGCAGGAAGCTCTCGCCGCCGAACTCGATGTAGGCCTCGTCTATCAGCACGATCGCGTCGCGCGCGGCGTCGCTGATGCGCGCCAGGTCGGCGATCGAAATCAGCTGCCCCGTCGGGTTGTTCGGCGTGTTGAGAAAGATCATCCGCGTGCGCGGCGTGATCGCCCTGATCACCCTGTCGGTGGGGAAGCTGAGGTCGGGATTGGCGGGCACGCGGACGGACGTCGCACCGGCAGCGGCCGTCGAATTGGGATAGGGATCGAACGCCGGCGTCGGCACTATCGTCTCGGCGTCGTGCATGCGCGCCTTCGAGATGTGGCCGATCGCCGCCATCAGGATTCCCTCGTCGAGCCCGTTGGTCAGCAGCACCCACTCGGGATCGACGTCGAAGTACTTCGCAATCGTCAGCACGAGGCTCGGGTACGACGGATAGGTGGAGATGTCGGTCGGCGTCAGCTTCCGGATCGCCTCGATGACGCGCGGCGAACAGCCGCCGGTGTTCTCGTTGAGGTGGAGCCGCAGCCCCTCGCCGGGATCCGGATACCCCTGAATCAGCATCATTCCCCCCGGCGCGTCCGCTTCCCTCGCACATCGTCACGCGGCGCGGCGCCCGCACCACGGGCCGCGAGGCGAATCTCGATCGACCGGGCATGTCCTTCGAGTCCTTCAGCCCGTGCCAGCTCGATCACGCTCGGCGCTATCCGCCGGAGCCCTTTCGACGTCAGCCGCTGAACGGTGATCTGGCGGACGAAGTCGGCCGCCGAGAGCCCGCCACGCACCCTGGCCGCGCCTGCCGTTGGCAGCACGTGGTTCGACCCGATCGCATAGTCGCCCGCGACCTGCGCCGACCACGGTCCGACGAACACGGAGCCGGCGTTCCTCACCAGTTTCATCAGCCGCTCGTCGTCCACGACGAGATGTTCCGGTGCCGCCATGTTGGCGATTGCCATCGCCTCGCGGATCGACGTCGTCACTACGATGGCGCCGTGCCTGGCGAGCGACTCGCGGGCGGGACCGGAGGCAGGCATCTGCCCGGCGACGGCCTCCGCGACGCGCGTCGCCAGCGTCCGGCTCGGCGTGACGAGCACCGCGCGGGCGTCGGGGTCGTGTTCCGCCTGCGCGATCAGGTCGGCGGCAATCCAGTCCGCGGGCCCGCGCGCGGCGACCACCAGGATCTCCGTCGGGCCGGCGAAGAAATCGATGCCGCAGTCGCCGGCGATCAATGCCTTCGCCGAGGCGACGAATCGATTGCCGGGACCGACGATCTTGTCCACGCGCGGCACCGAGGCGGTGCCGTACGCCAGCGCCGCAATCGCCTGCGCGCCGCCGAGGCGAAACAGTCTCGATACGCCCGCTTCGAGCGCCGCGGCCATGACGGCCGGTTCCGGCCGCGGGCAGACGGCGACGACCTCCGCGACGCCTGCGGCCGCCGCGGGGATCGCGGTCATCAGCAGCGAGGAGGGAAGCGGGTATCTTCCCCCCGGCACGTAACAGCCGACGCGATCGAGCGGGACGATGCGTTGCTCGACGGTGACGCCGCGGCCGACGCGCGTGGTCCACCCGCGCGGCACCTGCCGCCTGGCGACCGCCCTGATGTGGCTCGCCGCCGTGCGAATGGCCGCGCGCACGGGCGCTGGAACGGCGCGCGCCGCGGCTGTCATCTCCTTGCGTGAAATCTCGATGTCGCCGTCGAGACCGTCGTAGGTGCGCGCGTAGCGCAGGAGCGCCTCGTCACCCTTCTCGCGCACGTCGTTGACGATGTCCGCCACGCGGCGATCGGTCTCCGCGTCGCGGACGCGCGCCGGCGACAGCAGCTCGCGTATCGCGTCACGGTCGGCCGCGTCGATGATTCTCACTTTCCACTTCAAACTTTCAACTTACTTTTCCACTTTTCCACTTCTTCCACTTTTCCACTTTTCCACTTCCTCACACGACGATCTTGTTGAGCGGATATTCGACGATCCCCTGGCCGCCCGCCGCCTTCAGCTTCGGGATCAGGTCGCGGACCGTCCGCTCCTCGATGATCGTGTTGACCGCGACCCACTCCTCGTCGCTGAGGGACGAGATCGTCGGGCGCTGCAGCGCGGGCAGCTGCGCGAGGACCTTGTCGAGGTCGCAGCGGCGGACGTTGAGCATCAGGCCGACGCGCCCCTGCGCCTCGATGGCCGCGCGCAGCAGCAGCGCGATGTTGTCGATCTTCGTCTTCTTCCACGCATCGGCGAGCGCCTCGTGGTTGACGATCAGCTGCGTGTTGGATTCGAGCACCGTGTCGAGGATGCGGAGGCGGTTCGCGCGCAGCGTGGAGCCGGTCTCCGTCGCTTCGACGATGGCGTCGGCGAGCACGGGCGGCTTCACCTCGGTGGCGCCCCAGGAGAATTCGACGCGCTTGACCGGCACCTTCAGCTTCTCGAAGTAGCTGCGCGTCACCTGCACGAGCTCGGTGGCAATGGTCGCGCCCGCGAAATCGGTGGGCGAGGCGAAGCGCGAATCCTCCGGCGCCGCCAGCACCCAGCGCACCTTGCCGAAGCTCTGTTTCGAGTAGACGAGGTCCGCGAGGCTGACGACGCAGGTGTGCGCATCGCGGCCGAGCGTGTGCTCCGCGACCCAGTCGAGGCCCGTGAGCCCGGCGTCGAGCACGCCTTCGCAGACGTAGCGCGTCATCTCCTGCGCGCGAATCAGCATGCACTCGATCTCGGGATCGTCGATGGTCGGGAAGTACGACCGCGTGCTGACGTAGATGTTGAAGCCGGCGCGGGCGAACAGCTGGACGGTCGCGTCCTGCAGCGAGCCCTTCGGGATGCCGAGTCGAAGCTTCATGGAATCGTCACGCCCTCCGCGCGCTGGAAGAAGCAGGTGCGCTCGCCGGTGTGGCAGACGTTGCCGCCGCCGAGCCGCTCGGCCTTCACGAGGACCGTGTCCTCGTCGCAGTCGACGAGCACCTCGCGCACGGCGAGC
>Ga0134122_10000057_pt1 | contig 54735 bp, 58 predicted proteins | sample KB302_FD_96461 | JGI IMG/M metagenome (GOLD analysis project Ga0134122, IMG submission 96461) | Terrestrial soil microbial communities without Nitrogen fertilizer from Kellogg Biological Station, Michigan, USA - KB3-0-2 | ecosystem: Environmental > Terrestrial > Soil > Unclassified ... | reverse complement strand
CGAGTGCGGCGGGGTCGTACACTCGAAGCGTCGCGCCTTGTTTGATGAGTTCTTGTGCGATAGCCAGCGCCGGCGCATCCCGCAGGTCGTCGGTATTGGGTTTGAACGACAGCCCCAACATGGCGAAGGTCTTCCCTTTAAGTCCCCCGACCGACTTCGTAATCTTTTCAACCATTCGACTCCGCTGCTGTTCATTGACAAGGGCCGCAGCGCTGGCAATCTGCATGGGATAGCCGACTCGCTCCCCCGTCTGGACGAGGGCTGCAAGATCTTTCGGGAAGCAGGATCCACCGAACCCTGGTCCTGCATGGAGAAACTTCGATCCAATCCGGTTGTCGAGCCCCATGCCTTTCGCCACCATTTGCACGTTGGCGCCCACTCGCTCACAGACTGTCGCGATTTCGTTGATAAATGAAATCTTGGTGGCGAGGAAGGCGTTGGAGGCGTATTTGATCATTTCAGCAGTCGGGATGTCAGTCACGACGAACGGGGTCTCGATTAGGTAGAGCGGGCGATAGAGGTCTTTCATGATGGCAACCGCCTGCTCACTATCAGCCCCGATGACGACCCGGTTCGGCCGCATGAAGTCTTCGATGGCAGATCCTTCCCGCAGAAATTCAGGGTTAGAGACGATGTCAAACCGAAATTTGCCGGACTGATTCGCATTGATCACTTCACGCAACTTTTCTCCGGTTCCGACGGGAACAGTCGACTTCGTGACGATGACCTTGTACCCGGTCATGGTTCTGGCGATACCTCGGCCGACTTCTTCTACGTAGGAGAGATCTGCTGAGCCGTCCGGTTTCGGCGGAGTACCGACCGCGATGAAGATGACGAGAGCTTTGTCAACGGCTTTGGCAACGTCCGTCGTAAAGCTGATCCGGTTCTCGCGAATACCTTTCGCGACGAGTTCCGTGATCCCTGGCTCATAGAAGGGGACATCACCCTTCTCAAGTCTGGCGATCCGTTTGGCGTCTGTGTCCATACAGGTGACGTTGACACCGAACTCCGAAAAGCAGGCTCCTGTAACCAATCCGACATAGCCGGTTCCAATCACGCTGATATGCATAGGCTCAGTTCTCCATGACCACAAGCGATTTTCGCCGAGTATATCAATGGCATATGGGTCGATCAACAAGGTAATGAAAGGCGCGATCAAGGAGAGAAACCGCGCGTTGACAGGCGCAGAAGGGCTGAGTACTATTTGCTCCCTACATCGGACGGATCCTGTTCGTATGACGATTCAGAGCAGACCTCTTCAGCGGCCGCTTGTGATGATGATGTGCCGGGCCTTGCGTACGATCAGGCCGGACGCGACATTATTGGAGGCGGCTTGGCTCATGCGCGACGAAAAGGTCGGCGCCCTGCTCGTCCAAGAAGCAGGCCATTATAGTGGCCTAATCAGCGAATCCGACCTGGTCCGCAAGGGAATGGCCGAATCGCGTCCGGCGCACGAGACCCTGGTCCGTGCCGTGATGAGCCGCCCACTGTTGTCGATTGACAGTGCGAGCTCAGCCCATGAAGCGAGTGAGAAGATGGCGGAGCATGGCATCCGCCATCTGGCAGTCTCTGATGAAGGACAGATCGTCGGGATCATCTCCGTCCGCGACCTTTTACGATACTTCAAAAACTGGGGCGACGTGTGATCATGTGGGCTCGCAGGGCAGGGTCGTCTAGGTTGCCCACCCTGTATGATGTTTCCGCATGAGTGTCGTAATCCGTTCGCCCCATGCCCCCCGATGGTTTCTTCTGATGACGGCGCTGGCCACCGGCGCAGTCGTCATGGCATTGGAAATTGTGGGAAGCCGTCTTCTCGCTCCCGTCTTCGGAAACTCACTCTTTGTCTGGGGCGCGTTGATCGGAGTGATTCTTGCTGCCATGAGCGGCGGGTATGCTTTCGGGGGGTGGATTTCCGACCGGTACCCCGGTGCACGAGCGTTAGCTGGTCTATTGTTGTTTTCCGGAGCCTGGACCTTTCTGATTGCCTGGCTTGGCCAGCCGGTACTCTTTCGGGTGGCGGCTGCGGTTGAGGATCCTCGGTGGGGACCCTGTATCGCCGCCGCGTTGCTCCTGGGACCACCGGCTTTTGGTCTGAGCGGTGTGCTGCCGGCTATGTTGCGACTCGCGGTGTTGGACTTTGAGTATCTTGGTCGGCACGCCGGTCGGATGATCGCGCTCTCGACCATAGGGAGCTTGGCAGGAACATGGGGGACGGCGTTTTTCTTTCTGTCCTGGATCGGGAGCCAGGCGCTTATCGCCTGGCTCGGCGCCATCCAGGCCCTGCTGGGCTTCTGGTGGTTGATCAGGGGGATGACCGCACGGCCACTGGTGATCGGAACGCTGGCCCTCGGCGTCGCAGGGTTGGGGACTGGGGCCTGGTTCCCGATCCAGGTATTGCCGGTGCCGGTGTATCAGGAGGACAGTCCATACCAGCAAGTACGGATTCGGGATGACGACCTGTTTCGCTATCTGATCTTGGACCGGACCTACCACGCAGTCATGTGGAAGGCAGATCCGGTTGCCCTGTTTCTTCCCTATAGTCAATTGATGGTCACGTCGCTGGCCTTGGTGCCCGAACCAAAACGAGGTTTGATCCTCGGGCACGGAGGTGGATCGCTGGCGAAATGGCTCGCGTCTCGATGGCCTGAACTTGAACTGGATGTGGTCGAGATCGATCCCGCGGTCGTCCGAATGGCTGAAGAATATTTTTCCTACCATCCCCCTCCCCGACACCATGTGCACGTTCGGGACGCCAGGGTATTTCTAAATTCCACGAAGCGGACGTATGAGCTCATTTGGGTCGATGCATTTGCCCGACAGATGATTCCGTTTCATCTGACTACGGTGGAGTTTTTCGCCGAATTGCGCGCCCATCTTGCGCCGAACGGTGTGCTGGCAGTTAATTTAGCTTCGTCTGGCGAAGGTGGAGATCTGTTGCGGGCCGATGCGGTCATGCAGACGATGAGGCAGTCGTTTCCCAATATCGAATCCTTTGCAGTCAAGGGGCCGTGGCAATCCACTCAGACGAGATCGGCTAATCTGGTTTTTTTTGCCGGCTCGCCGATCCGCCAGGAAGTGCATTCAACCATCCTGACCAATGTAAATCGGCTGGTTGAGCAACAGCTTCTTCCATTTGAAGCCGTTACCTTGCTGGGCACCCATCGTATGGAGCCTTGGAAGACAGGTGTCGTGTTGACCGACGACTATGCGCCGTTTGATCTCTTGATCGGGTCCACAGCTCAAGAAAGCCAGCCGGAGGCGGCTGGCGTAAAGTAAATGATTGAAATAATTGTGACTTGCCTATTGATGCGGGCATTTTTGTCGAAAGGGGAGACTGGAAAAGAATTCGATCAAGGACCTTGCTTCCATTTTCGTTGTGGTGTTATTTATAGGGTCCCTTCTCCAAGAGAGCAATGTGGGATGGGATGAAAGGGCGATCGATGGAGAAACAGGTTCGGCCACGTCGGATTGGCGGTAGGTTTACACCCGTTCAAATTTCATCTCTTCTTTTTTAAGGAGGTAGGTCATGGGCAAGGCGATGTTGGGGGTCTTCTTCGGCCTCGTGATGGTCGTGGCTGGGGCATCGGCGGCGTTTGCGCTCCAGGCAGGTGGAGTGGAAGTCGGGGATCTGGAGACTGGCTCCGTCGTAGGTCAGTCATTCAAAGAGCTGGATGTTGATGCCTCGCTGTTCTCGGTCGAGATTGGAGATATGAAGACGTGGTATCCACCGGTCACGGTCATCGACTTCAAAGTCCGGCCTGGTCGTCCTGTCCTACTGAAGGTGACGAACAAAGCCACTGCTGAACATGGATTTCAGATGACCGATGCCCCGAACGCTGGTTCACCGTTTGTGATGAAAGCCGAAGTGGTGTTGAAGCCGGGCGAAACCAAGTATATCGGTATTCCGACCAGCGACATGTTTTACGCCACTCAGGGGAATACGCTGATCTATCGTTGTCACCTGCACCCTGGGCATGTCGGTGGCAAGCTTCTTATGCTCAAGTAATCACGTTGAACGGATATGAGTGACCATCGCCCTCTCTGCGCTAGCGCAGAGAGGGCGATGGTTTTTGCATTAGCCAACATGAATGGTGACGAATCAGGAAAACAGAAAGGCCCTGCTTTTCTCTGAAAAGCAGGGCCTTCTTTGTTGAATCTCTCGATGAGAAATTAGTTCCGCACTCCGCTCCAGACTTTTGCCGCATCGATTTCCTTATCCGGATTGAGTGTCCTCGCCCTCTCCAGTAGGACTTCCGTCGTCTCTGGATACAGCGGATCAGAAATACAACAATTATCAACAGGACAGACGGCGGCGCATTGTGGTTCGTCGAAGTGTCCGACGCACTCAGTGCAACGGTCGTGTGCAATCACATAGATACTATCGCCGACTCCCTGGCCATCGCCCACATGATTGCCCTTCGCTTCCGCATCGCTGCGAGTCTCAAAAATCGCCTCGTTCGGACATTCTGGCAGGCAGGCTCCACAGGAGATACATTCATCGGTAATCAGCAACGCCATGACCCTCGCCTCCTTCTCACGACAATGAAACACATACGGTTGACAAGATCACCCCGTCACGACCATGATGCGTGGCGCGATGTGGGCGTCATTCTAGTCCGCCGCTCTTTTCCAAGTCAACAGAACGACACTTGCTCAGAAGGCCTAGACCCCCTATATTTGTGGGCCTTTGGGCTCAGGAGAACTGCGGTAGTCTTAAGAAGGAATGTGTATGGCCACTTCACCGCCAAGCGCTGGAGGGCAGAAAAAGAAACGCATCATCACGCTTGGTCTCATGGCGGTTTTCTTAATGAGCGCGTCGTTTTTCCTCATCGATCGGAAAGAGGAGACGATCATTATCGTGACCTTTCCAAGTGGCCGTGAACTTGAGATGGAAGTGGCGGATACGCCGGAGAAACTGCTCGTTGGTCTTGCCTTTCGAGAGACGCTGCCAGCGAATGGTGGAATGCTATATATCTTCGAGTCGACTGGTCAAAACCATGTCTGGACCAAGGAGTATCGGTTCCCGGTAGATCTGATGTGGGTTGATGAAAGCCATCATATCGTGGGGCTCAAAGAAAATGTCGTCGCCTGCCGGGAATCTGAATGCCCCAGATATAGTTCCTCTCCGGAAGCGGTCCGGTATGCGATTCAGGCAGAGGCGGGTTTTATCAAGCAGGAAGGGATTATCCTGGGCCAGGAACTGAAATATACACTTCGAATGTGACAGGCTGTGAGCAGAAGACGCGGCGGACCACAGAAGGAAAGGAGCAAGAGAGCATGCTAGAGGGGTTTCAATCCGTCGCACTGGCCAACGAGTTGTTGCCCGGTCAGGCAAAAGTCGTGATGGTGAACAATCGGGAGATCGCGCTGTTCAATATCGAGGGAACATATTTCGCGATCCATAATCGTTGTCCCCATGAAGGTGGACCCTTGTGTGAAGGACGCGTGAAGGGTTTTGTCGTAGCCTGTCCGTGGCACGATTTGGCATTCGACGTTCGAAATGGGCGAGGGACGGACGGCGGCGGATATTGTGTGGGGAGTTATGATGTGCAGGTGGAGGGAGAGGAGATTTTTGTCGGACCTCGGCGGAAACCATAGGGTAGAAACGGAGAAGAGGAGGCGACCGCGTACCGAACGATGAGCACGATCTCTGGTCACGACCATGGTGGGGCTACCAGCCAGGATGGAGCCAAGGTCATTGAGACGACTCTTGAGCAGCCGGTCCAGATTAATCTTTGGGAGGACAGAACCAGAGGAGAACTCTGGGTCCCGACCTATGATCCTACGGGGCTCGAGTTGCTCGCCGATGACTACCTTCGCATCGCGGGGAATAATGCGGTCGATAACGGCCAGCGGACATTCGAGTTTAAAGCGGTCAAGCTGGGAACTCACCGGGTATTGTTTGAAAAACGCATGGGGTGGAAATTTACCGCTGAAGATCGGCGCGTGTTTGACGTGACGGTCGCTGATCCCTCCTTCCGGAAGAGTGGGTGATCATGCCGGATGTGGCCTTTATCAATGGAGCGTTCATGCCGCTGGCCGAGGCGAAGGTTTCGATTGAAGATCGAGGCTTTCAGTTTGGTGATGGCGTCTACGAAGTCGCGCGTACATATGGCGGGCGACCCTTCGCGCTTGAAACGCATCTGGCTCGACTCGATCGCAGTGCGAAGGCGCTTGATTTGACGCAACCCTATTCCAGCGTCGAATGGACAGGCCATGTGCTGGAAGGAATTAGACTGGCCGCCTATCCTGAAGCAAAAATCTACATTCAGCTTACCCGGGGTGTTGCTCCCCGTGATCATGCCTATTCAACCGAAGCGATCCCCACGGTCGTCATGACGGTACGTGAGTTTCATGCGCTCGATCGGTCGATACAGGCAGCCGGTGTAGAAGCGATGACGATGGAAGACATCCGATGGGGGCGTTGTGACATCAAGAGTGTAAATCTCTTGGCCAACGTGCTTGCGCGGCAACAGGTGAAGCAGGCTCGGGTCTTCGAAGCGATTTTGGTTCGAGCGGGCCTGGTCACCGAAGGGGCAGTCAGCAACGTGATGATGGTTCAAAGGGGAGTAGTGGTGACGGCTCCCGAAGGCCCGAGCATTCTGTCCGGGGTCACGAGAGCAATGGTGTTGAACCTCGCTCGACGCGAAGGTCTGCCGGTTCAGGAACGTTTTGTTTCTCAGTCAGACCTCTATGAGGCTGAAGAAGTGTTTCTTACAGGGACCACGGTCGAGGTCTTGGCTGTCGTCCGTATAGATGGGAAAGTCATTGGAAATGGCCGGCCTGGTCCGATCACCCAACGGCTTGCTGCTCGCTTCACGAAGCAGGTCGACTAGCCCCTTGCTTTGGCATAGGTAGCGTGCTATGGTCCTCGCACTGGAAGTGGGCTCATGCCCACTTTTTTGTTTGATCTCTTGAATGAGCGATCCAAAAATACGGGGCCGGAGGTGTCGCGGAACGAGTCCCAACCAGTTGTTGCTCGTATCAGTGAGGTGGTGTCGCCCATCCTCTGGGCACTGGGTTTAGAATTGATCGACATTGTGTGTGTGGGGCAAGGCGCGCGGTCAATCGTTCGCGTGTATATCGATAAATCGGGCGGCGTTACGGTAGAGGATTGCGGGCGTGCACACCTTGCGATCGGTCCGGCCCTGGATGTAGCTGATCCGTTCCCCCATGCCTATACATTGGAAGTCTCCTCGCCTGGTTTGGATCGAGCCTTCAAAGGAATTCAGGATTATCGTCGGGCATTGGGGAAACAAGTGAACGTGAAGCTCAGGCAGCCGATCAACGGGCAGTGGCGTGTGGTCGGAGAGCTGATGGAAGTGAATGAACAGGGCGTGACAGTCGTGGTGCACGATCGGCGTTCGGAGCGGAAGGTGATGCTTGAGTTCGGCTCCATTACGGACGCTCGGCGTGCCGTGACGTTTTAGGCTGTATCGGAGTAGGTCACCGCAGTGCGGAGACGAAACTGATAGTAACGGTTGCCGGAGAGTGAGCTATGAATCGAGAATTGATTTCAGTCATCGATGAACTTGGTCGGCAAAAGGGCATTGAAAAGGGCCGGGTCATCGGGGCGATCGAAGCCGCCCTTCAAGTAGCTGCCAAGAAGCGGTTCGGTCAGGCAGAGAACATTCAAGTTGAGATCGATCCGAAAACAGGTGAGATCTCCGTCGTATCGAAGAAGACGATCGTCGATGCGGTCATCAATCCGAAAACGGAAGTGTCCCTTCAAGAAGCTCGCCAGTTCGACACCGAAGCAGAAGTCGGTGATGAGATTGGATCGCTTATCGAGATGAGCGATTTGGGGCGCATCGCTGCGCAAACCGCGAAACAAGTCATCTTCCAAAAGGTCCGGGAGGCAGAGTGGGAGGCAGTTCAAAAAGAATACTCCACGCGGCAAGGAGATCTGGTCAACGGCATCATTCTCGGGGTAGAGCGCCGGAACTACTTGGTGGACTTAGGTAAGACGGAGGCGGTGTTGCCGATTCAGGAGCAGATTCCGCGGGAGACCTATCGTGGAGGTGATCGGGTAAAGGCCATGCTCTTAGAAGTGCGACGGACTCCCAAGGATGTCCAGGTGATCTTGACTCGGAGCCATCCGCAGTTTGTGGCGAAACTGTTCGAGTTGGAAGTGCCGGAAGTGCTCGAGAAGATCGTTGAGATCAAGTCCATTGTTCGGGAGCCTGGTGATCGGACCAAGATCGCCGTAACGTCCCGCGAGAAGGCTGTCGATCCGGTTGGGGCCTGTGTCGGGATCAAAGGATCACGGGTTCAAGCGGTTGTCCGCGAGCTGCGCGGGGAGAAAATCGACATCATCACCTGGACCTCCGATCCGCGGGTGTTCATCGCGGAGGCCTTGAATCCTGCGAGCATCGAGAAGGTCGGCGTCGATGAGGAAAAAAAGTCCGCGTTGGTTGTGGTGGCAGATTCACAGTTGTCACTGGCCATCGGGAAGAATGGTCAAAATGTGCGGTTGGCAGCGCGTCTGACCGGCTGGAAAATTGATATCATCAGCGCAACGGAATACGAAAAAGAAAAAGCGGAACGAGATAAAGAGATTAAAGCGGCATTGGCGGAGGAGACCGAAGCGCTGCATCAGCAGGAAGAGGCCCGTGAACTGGAATTGAAAGCTAGGGCGGAATCGGATGCCGGACAGGGGGAACCGGACAAAGAGGAGTAGGTGTCAAATTCTCATGCGCGTGTATGCGTTGGCTAAACAGCTAGGAATGGAAAACCGCGACCTTATTCCGGAATTGAAACGGATGGGGATCACGGTCGCGTCGCATAGTAGCGCGTTGGATGATGATGTAGTTCAGAAGGTATTGGAGAAGCTCGGACCAAAACTCAAGGCTCACGGGAAAACGACGGGTGAGACGACAGAGACCGATGCGGGGCGGGGAGAACGGAGCAGGATCGGTAGTGCGCCTGAGCACGCGATGGGAACCAGGGCTGGTTCGTTTCCGGGCACTTCGACTGCGGAGGAACCTGCCAAATCCGACAAGCGTCGCATTCTGATCAAGCGCAAGCGAACCGATGAACTTCCATTGGATGAAGCGCTGTCGGTACCAGCAGTTGAATCAGCAGGCGCAAGCGGATTGTCCAGCGATACTGTGGTGGTGAGCCCGCCGCCTGTCGTGCACCCGCACACGGGAACTCTACCCGTTGCGCCGGTTGACCTGACGGTCACATCAGACCAGCCGCACGTAATCGGAGCGACAAGCCCTCCTGCTCCTGCGCCCGTTGCCAAACAGGCTGGTGTGCCCAGCATCGATATCATCACAGGAAAAAGAAAAACCCTCTCTCTTGATGAGATGCAGGCTGAAGGTCTGAAAGAGAAGGCGAAGAAGGTTCGTAAGCCGGGCCGTACGCGAGAGGAAGAGGAACTTCGGCTTCGGGAGGATGCAGCTCGCTGGCAGGACCTTCGTGCTATTCCGATGCAGGCGCGCCGCGATGACCGTAGTAAGCACGCGCATCACAGCACCCCCGGGGAGGTCACCAAGCCACGAAGGAAGAGCTTCAAATTTGTGCCAGGCATGACGGTGAAGGAATTTGCCGAACTGATCGGGCAGCGCCCGGCCGACATCATGCGCAAACTGATGGATATGGGCCAGATGCTCACGTTCAATCAAACCATGAACGTCGACGCAGCCGGGATTATTGCGGAGGAGCATGGAGTCAAGATCGACGTCTCGATAGAGAAGGCTGGAGAAGAGCTGCTGGATTCCATCGTGCAAACGGATGAGAATGTCCAGCTTGAGCCGCGGCCACCGGTCGTAACAATCATGGGCCATGTCGATCATGGCAAGACCTCGCTGCTTGATGCCATCAGGCAAACGAAGGTGGCGGAAGGGGAGGCGGGCGGGATCACACAGCATATCGGTGCATATACGGTCGGGGTGCGCGGGAAGCAGGTGACGTTCCTGGACACGCCAGGCCATGAAGCCTTCACTGCCATGCGAGGTCGTGGTGCCAAGATTACGGATATCGTCATCCTGGTCGTGGCGGCGGATGATGGAGTGATGCCGCAAACGATCGAAGCGATTCATCATGCCAAGGCCGCGTCCGTCCCTATTATCGTGGCCATCAACAAGATCGATAAGCCTGGAGCTAACGCCGACCGTGTCAAAAATGCCTTGTCCGAGCATGGACTCATTTCAGAGTCCTGGGGTGGTGACACGATCATGGTTGAGGTGTCGGCCAAAGAGAAGATCGGTCTGGATACCTTGCTGGAGATGATTCTTCTGCAGTCCGAAGTGCTGGAGCTGAAGGCAGATCCTCACCGCATGGCTAAGGGCGTGGTAGTGGAAGCCAAGCTTGAGCGAGGGCGTGGTCCGGTGGCGACGGTGCTGGTGCAGGGTGGAACACTCCGCGTAGGCGACGTGTTTGTCGTGGGAACTGTGAGCGGGAAGGTTCGCGCCTTGATTGCGCATACGGGGGCAAAAGTTCAAGAGGCCGGTCCTTCTATTCCTGTTGAGGTGGCTGGGCTCCCCGGGGTGCCGTCCGCCGGTGATGTATTTCAAGTCGTCAAAGACGAGCGGATTGCGCGAGAAATTGCGGAGGACCGAGCTCGTAAACAGCGAACTGCTGATTTGTCTGTGTCAGCGAAGGTCACGCTCGACGACCTATTCTCCAAGATTACGGAAGGATCCGTGAAGGAACTGGCCCTGGTGATTAAGTCCGATGTCCAGGGGTCGGCGGAAGCGCTGACCGCAGGTGTTGAAAAACTTGCGACCGATGCTGTCAAGCTGCGCGTCATCCACAGCGGTGTCGGCGGGATTACAGAGTCCGATGTGCTTCTGGCTGCTGCGTCCAACGCCATCATTGTCGGGTTCAATGTCAGACCTGAGCCGAAGGCTTCCGCGCTGGCCGAGCAGCAAGGTGTCGACATCCGTCTGTACACCATTATTTACGACGCCATGGCAGAAATTAAGGCCGCGATGGAGGGCTTGCTGGAGCCGACGCTCAAGGAGCGGACGTTGGGTCGGGCCGAAGTGCGACAGGTCTTCACGGTGTCCAAAGCTGGCATTATCGCGGGGTCTTATGTGGTGGATGGCACGATTACCCGCGCGGCTGTCGGAGTGCGAGTGATTCGCGATAACGTAGTGGTCTATGAGGGAAAACTCGGGTCGTTGCGTCGCTTCAAGGACGACGTCCGTGAAGTGCAGCAGGGTTACGAGTGTGGAATTAGCGTCGAGAATTTCAACGACGTCAAGGCAGGGGATATCATCGAAGCCTATGCAATCGACAAGATTGCCGCAAAACTTTAAGGCATAAGTCTGCCCGTGGGTATGATCGTCGGGCTCTGCACGGTCGAGTTGTTCATTCCCGAGAGTCAGTCGTTGAAGGACAAGCGGCAAGTCCTCTTGAGTCTCAAGGATCGGTTGAGAGACAAGTTCAACCTCTCGGTAGCCGAAGTTGATGAACAGGACCTGTGGCAGAAAGCCGTCTTGGGCCTTGCCTGTGTGGCCAATGAAGGACGATACGTCAATCAAGTGTGTGAGCAGGCGCTGAATCTGATTCGAAGCGTTCCTGCAGTGGAAATCGTCCAGTCCCGGGTAGAATTGTTGTGACGGCAGCATGCCCCGTGGAGCGTGTGGTGGCTAAGACCGGGTACCATCGAGCTGACCGTGTCGCCGATCAAATCCGCATGGAAGTGGCGGATATCCTCATGCGGAGGATCAAGGACCCGCGTGTGCAGTCCGTGACCGTCACCGACGTGAAATTGACCAACGATCTGCGAATTGCGCGTGTATTCGTGACGGCCATGGGTACGGAAGAAGAAGAACGGAAAGTCTTTGTCGGGTTGGCCCAAGCCAGCGGGTTTGTGCGCGGTGAACTGGGGCGTCGCCTCTCGCTCAGGTATTTGCCGGAAATCGTATTTGCCAAGGATGTCAGTGGACCGAGAGGGGATCACGTCTTGAAGTTATTGGATGATCTGCATGCCAAAGCCGATGGCGAGCTGCCTGAAGAGAATAGAAACTCGTAGGAATGGGGATGCAATAATGGGGCTCGTACAGGGTTGCGCCATCGCCGATGGTGTTCTGGCAATCAACAAGGAAGCTGGTTGGACATCCCACGATGTCGTGGCGAAGGTGCGGCATCTTCTCGGCGGAGTCAAGGTTGGTCATGCCGGTACCCTTGATCCTGCTGCAACGGGAGTCTTGCCTTTGCTGATCGGGCGGGGGACTCGCATCGCCGAATACCTTCTCGAATGGGATAAAGAGTATATCGCGGTACTTCGCCTAGGTGAAACAACCGATACGCAGGATGCGACAGGAACCGTGCTGGTGAGCCGGGACCACGGTCAATTGACCCCGGAGGCGATCGAGGAGGTCGTCGATCGATTTCGCGGGCCGATTGAGCAGATTCCGCCGATGTATTCGGCGGTCAAGGTCGGAGGTGTTCCTCTATATAAATCCGCTCGGGCGGGTCACACGATTGCGCGGGATAAACGAACAGTCGTCATTTATACCCTTGAGGTGCTGGCCGTTGAAGGGCGGGACGTGACCTTGCGCATTGTCTGCTCAAAGGGGACCTATGTGCGGACGCTCTGTGCCGACATGGGAGAGGCTCTGGGTATCGGAGGCCACATGTTGACGTTGCAGCGGCGGCGAGTAGGGCCTTTGACGATCGATCATGCGCTGACCGTCGACGAGGCGGTCAACCGTCACGCGCTTGGTCGATTGGGAGACGAGTTCCTGTCACTCGATCAGGCGTTGGACCGACTGGCCGTTATGGTGGTAGATGGGCAGACCGCTGATCGCGTGCGGCACGGGGCTCCTGTGCCTGCGGCCAAGATCCTTCGCTGGGATGGGGTGGCCGATCGAATGTACGGGTCACGCAGGCCGGTCCGTGTCCACGATATCGACGGATGTCTGGTTGCGATCGCAATATGTCCGGAAACTTCGGATGGTTCATTCAAAGTAGAAAAGGTGTTGACCGGTCAGGAGATCTGACAGTTCATTGCTGGTGAGGGAAGGAACAGGAAGGAACGAGCCCATGGCATTACTCAAGGAAGCGAAGACCGAGTTGATCAAGCAGTACCGTCAGCATGAGACGGATTCCGGCTCACCGGAAGTCCAGATTGCGGTATTGACCAACCGGATCACATATATCACGGAACATTTCAAGCTCCATAAGAAAGATCATCACTCACGACGTGGCCTGCTCCTTTTGGTTGGACGTCGCCGGCGGTTGCTCGACTATCTTCGCGGCGTCAGTGATGCGCGCTATCGTGCAGTGATCGAGCGATTGGGCATCAGAAAGTAGCGTCCCGTCTCGCTGTTGCGCCATGGGGCGCACCGCGGACAGTCATCAGTCGCACAGGTGAACACTGAGATACGCTCCACTGCGAATGTCCAATGATGAATTGAACCAGCTCCTTCATTGAACATTGACCATTCGCAGTGAGCGCATCTCTGTGGGCATCTGTGAGGCCTAACCAGAGGAGTCACAGATGGTACACACAGTTGAGCTAGAGGTTGCCGGGCGTATCCTGCGGCTTGAGACAGGTCGTGTGGCACGGCAAGCAGACGGTTCGATTTGGGCCTCGTACGGCGACACCGTTGTGCTGGCAACAGCCGTTGCGTCTCAGGTTGCCAAGGCGGGGGTGGATTTTCTTCCCCTTACGGTCGATTATCAGGAAAAATCCTTCGCAGCAGGTAAGATTCCCGGGGGGTATTTCAAGCGAGAAGCGCGTCCATCCGAAAAAGCGGTGCTGACCAGCCGGCTGATCGATCGGCCGCTCCGTCCTCTTTTCCCCGAAGGCTACTACTTCGAAACTCAAGTCATTGCGTCAGTTCTTTCGGCTGATCAGACAGGTTCGTCCGACATCCTCGCCATTATTGCCTCCTCTGCGGCCCTGACCATTTCGAATATTCCGTTCGACAATCCGATCGCAGGTGTGAGGATCGGGCGGCTGAATGGCAACCTCGTGGTCAACCCCGATCTTGAGACCATGGCGAAAAGCGAGCTACAACTCGTCGTGGCTGGGACGGCTGATGCGGTCATGATGGTCGAAGCAGGGGCGAACGAATTGTCCGAAGCCATCATGCTCGAGGCAATCGAGCTTGCCCATCTCGAGATCAAGAAGATTGTGGCCAAGATTCGCGAGTTACAGGCCGTTGCCGGGAAGCCCAAGCGGAAAGTGGAAAAGGAGCAGATCGATTCCGCGCTCGCCGCTCAGGTGAAAGCCCTAGTGGCGCCAGGCATTCGCGAGGCCATCATGATTCCGAACAAAGCGGCGAGGCAGGAACGGTTGGATGAAATCAAAAGCGACGCCGTCCACAAACTCCAAAATGTGGGCGATCCGAATCGTGAGCGGCATGTCAAATTAGTATTTCATGAACTGGAATATACGGAAGTCCGGAACATGATTCTGGAGAAAGGGTCAAGGGCGGATGGACGTGGCCCCGCTGATATTCGTCCGATTACCTGCGAAGTAGGCGCGCTGCCACGGACGCACGGTTCTGCGATCTTTACGAGGGGCGAAACCCAAAGTTTAGCCGTGGTCACGCTAGGGACCACGGACGATGAGCAGCGAATCGATGCGTTGGAAGGGGAGTATATGAGGACGTTCATGCTCCATTACAATTTCCCGCCGTTCAGTGTCGGCGAAGCGCGGCCGCTTCGCTCACCCGGGCGTCGGGAAGTGGGGCATGGCGCATTGGCAGAACGGGCATTGGGTTCGGTGGTGCCCAGCAAGGAGGCATTCCCCTATACGCTTCGCATTGTGTCGGACATCCTCGAATCCAACGGATCCTCCTCGATGGCGACCGTCTGTGGCGGGAGTCTTGCCATGATGGATGCAGGGGTACCGATTAGAGAAGCCGTTGCCGGGATCGCCATGGGATTGATCAAGGAAGGCGATCGAGTCATGATCCTCTCCGATATCCTCGGGCTGGAGGATCACTTGGGGGACATGGATTTTAAGGTGTGCGGTACGAGGCAAGGTGTGACGGCATTGCAGATGGATATCAAGATCGGCGGCATCACATCGGCATTGATGCAAAAGGCTTTGGAACAGGCCAAGGCAGGCCGATTGCACATTCTGAGCTGTATGGAGAAGACGCTCCAAGCGCCACGAACAACTCTGTCGGCCTATGCGCCACGGATTTTCACGATGAAGGTCAAGCAGGACAAGATCCGTGAGATCATCGGTCCCGGCGGCAAAACGATTCGCGGTATCATTGCGGATTGCGGGGTCAAGATCAATGTTGACGACAGCGGGACTGTGACGATCGCATCGGTCGACGGAGCCTCGGCTGAAAAGGCCAAAGACATGATCAGTCGGATCACCGAAGAGGTCGAGGTCGGGAAGATTTATATGGGTACGGTTCGGAAGATCATGGACTTCGGCGCGTTTGTCGAAGTCTTGCCGGGAACCGATGGGCTCGTGCACATCTCACAGTTGGCGCACCATCGAGTTCAAGCTGTGTCCGATGAGGTGAAAGAAGGCGATCAAATTCTTGTGAAGGTCCTGGAAGTGGATCGCCAAGGAAAGATTCGTCTCAGCCGCAAGGAAGCGATGCCGGCTTCGACCGGAGCTGCCGCGTCAGATCCGTCTGCCAGGTAACTGCCTTGTACCGCAAGCTTGTCCTGGACAATGGAGTGCGGGTGGTAACCGAACGGATACCGACGCTCAAGTCGGTCACCGTGGGCATATGGGTCAACTCTGGGTCGCGGGACGAGCAGCCTTCCCAGGCAGGCTATTCTCACTTCATCGAACATATGCTCTTCAAGGGAACGAGCACGCGATCCTCTGCCGAAATCTCGCGTGAAATTGACGCGCTCGGCGGAGAGATGAACGCCTTCACTTCGCGTGAGACAACCACCTATTACGTGAAAGTGTTGGATGTGCAACTCCCGCGGGCGATCGAACTCCTTTCCGATCTATTTTATCATTCACGTTTCGAATCCAAAGAAGTTGAAAAAGAAAAGCAAGTCGTGTTGGAAGAAGTTCGCATGGTGCGGGACGATCCCGAGGACCTCGTGCAAGAGATTCACTCGGGTCAAGTGCTGAAACGCCATCCGCTCGGCCGCCCTATTCTGGGCCGGGAGAAGACAATCGGAGGGATTCGTCGACAAAACCTCCTGCAGTTCATTGGCACCCATTATGATCCGGCGCAGACGATCGTTGCCATTGCCGGGAACTTCGATCAGGCTTATCTTGATCCGATGGTCGCGAGGTATTTTGGCAAAGCTCGAGGGCCAATGACAAATAGCGTTAACGGGCGTCGTCCTCCCGACATGCATGGCGGTGTCTTGTTGAAGAAGAAACAGTTACAACAGGTGCATTTGTGCATTGGTCTCAAAGGCATCGCTGCCGGCCATAAGGATCGTTACGCACTCTATGCGCTCAATAGTGTGTTAGGTGGTAGTGTGAGTTCGCGGCTGTTTCAGGAGATACGAGAGAAGAGAGGACTCGCATATTCAATTTACTCCTTCTTATCCGGGTATTCCGACAGCGGAATGATCACGGTCTATGCGGCGACGCGGCCAAAAGAAGTGGATTGCGTCGTGGATCTGATCTGCCGGGAGATCAGGCGTATCGGGACAAAAGGTGTCGAACAGAAAGAGCTTGAACGGGCAAAGACCCAGATGAAAGGCAATCTGATGCTGAGCTTGGAAAGTTCCCATAGCCGCATGAGCAAACTGGCTAAGGATGAACTCATGTATGGTCGGCACATGTCACTGGAAGATTTATTGGTTCATATCGATCGTGTCAATCAAGAGCAGGCTTCCGATGTGGCCCGCCAATTGTTCACGCTGGACTCCCTCGCGATCACAGGGCTCGGGCCCCTCGCTTCGCGTAGTCTTCAGGGATACACATAAGAATTTTCTAACCCCGCTTATCGAGCCCAAATACCGTCGGTGAAGGGTCAACGAGAATACATCTAAGATCTTGATTACATTATTCAAATTTGACTGTGATCGACAAACACAACAGCGCCAACAATTCCTTGACACAGTTTCATGATTTCAGTACCATGACCACAAATTACAATAACTTTTCATCGAAGAAGCACTGGATCCAATAGCACAAAGAGATACAGCAGAATCGAACATAGTCCTGGTTCTTAGGATCACAGAAACAGTTTCTCAAGATTCGTCGTTCTTGAAATGGCGTCCATCGGTTTTCGTGGCTGTTATTTTTTATGGAGGAGGGACTAGGTATGCCAAAGGCCATACTTATTGCCGTCGTTGCAGCGTTTACCGCATTCGGCATGCTGACGACTGAGTTCGCCATTGCTGCTGATGCGCCAACTGGGGCTGGTCCGGTCGACAACATCGTCGGCGGTAAGCCCATGAAGGGTGAAGTCACCAAGACTCTTAAGGGTCGGGTATGGTCCCAGTGGGCCGACAACCCGGATGGGGAATTGCTCTTCGGTATTCAATATTGGAACAGCGGCGAGCCTGGGTCAGGAGCCTCGGCCGGCCGGTCGTCCAACCTTGATGTGAAGCCACCGGATCCACTGTTTTCCTGCTGTGGTTGGGGGTTTGTGGGTGGCGCCGATAAGAACAATCCGTATTCTGGTTGGTACCATGCCACGACAACCGTTCGGTTGGCAGTGAAGGATAAGGCCCTTATGGACCAAATCATAAAGGCCTCTCAGGAACTCGTTGCCATGGAAGTAAGTCTGGATGGTCGGACAATTACCGGATTCAAAGTTCTTAAGTAATAGACCTTGACAAGCATTTATTCTTTCAGGTTCTGTTAAGGAGGATGCGATTATGACGTTTCATGCGAAAGGCTGGGCCGTGATGGCAGCAGCGGCGCTGGTGGTTTCTGTCGCCTCCACTGCACTGGCGATCGAATCATTCCAAGAACGGTTTGAGTGGGGGGATTTAAGCAAGCCGACAACATTGCAGGGCCGCGTGATCGTGCTGGATCCTTACGATGAAGCGGTCTGGATCAATGTGGCAGTGTTCGGAGGCAACGCAGAAAGTGGCCTTTACTGGCAGAAGATTCACCCGGGTAAGAATCTCAAGTTTTACGCAGACAAGGGGGCATGGGAAGAGCTAAAAAAAATGGGTCGTCTTCATGCAGGACCGGCAGCGGCCAAGGAAGTACCGCCGTCCAGTACGACCGATTTGATCGAATTTACCGTGACAGAGCCGGAGCAGAATCACCGTGTCATTTCTTCGGTCAAGAAGCTTCAGGAAGTGGCCGGTTCCATGGGGAAGCCGCTTAGCATCTCCGGTCTTCGATTAAAGGAGTGTGCGGGAAAAAGCGAAGTCGAGGCAGGCTGTGCGGCAGCAAAACAGCAGCTCAATACCTCACCGATGTCTCCGGATGGGTCCCAGGTCCTCATGCAGTACGATGTATTGCTTCCCGGTGGGCAACCCGTTGCCGGATTGATTCCCTGGACCGCGAAATACAACACTGGTGCGGGCGCTGCTCATCACTAAACTGAGTCAGTCTTTGTCCACGGAGGCGGCATTTCCGAAAGGGGATGCCGCCTTTTATTTGTCTCGGTTGTCTAGGCCGGTTGGACGGATCCGCCGCTGGATGTCAGCGAGGCGATTGAGTGCGTCGAGCGGCGTCATGGAGAAGAGGTCAATTTGTTTCATTTCCTCGATAATCGGGTGCGGCTGGGGAAGGGAACCGCATGTCACTTCCTCCTCCGAAGACAGGGGTCTGTTCTCGGCGGCAGCGTCCGGTTGTTCCAATTGGGCCAAGACTTGTTGCGCCCTGGCGATGACTGTGTGTGGAAGACCCGCCAGCTTGGCGACATGAATACCATAGCTACGGTCTGCACCCCCCGGCACAATTTTACGGAGGAATACCACGTCGCCATCGCGTTCTTGGACTGCCACGCAGTAGTTCTTGATGCCCTCGCGTAACCCTTCCAATTGCGTCATCTCGTGATAGTGAGTCGCGAACAGGGTCCTGGCTCCCAAGTGCCGGCGGTCTTGGATATGCTCCGCGATAGCCCAGGCGATGCTGAGTCCATCATATGTGCTGGTCCCTCGGCCAATCTCGTCCAAGAGAATCAAGCTGCGGGAAGTCGCACTGTTCAGGATGTGAGCGGACTCCATCATTTCTACCATGAAGGTGCTCTGCCCTGCGGCCAAGTTGTCCGAGGCTCCGACACGTGTGAAAATTCTGTCGACCAGTCCGATACGCGCCTCGGCAGCCGGCACGAAGCTGCCGATCTGCGCCAGGAGAACGATTAGGGCGACTTGGCGGAGATAGGTGCTTTTCCCTGCCATGTTGGGTCCAGTGAGAATTACAAGCCGGTTATCCGCACAGTCGAGGTCCGTGTCGTTGGGAACGAACGTCAGGTCGTGACTGAGCTGCTCGACCACAGGATGGCGGCCTTCTCGAATACAGATCGAACCGCCCCCATCGACCAGGGGCTTGATGTAGCGATGTAGTGCGGCAGTCTCGGCCAGCCCGGCGAGGACATCGAGCAACGCGATGGTGTGGGCCATCGTTTGCACGCGCGGCATTGCGCCTGCCAGGCGCAGGCGCAATTGTTCGAACAGTTCTTGCTCAAGCGCCAACAGTTTAATTTCAGCGCCTGTGACACGCTCTTCCAGCTCTTTCAGTCCCGGCGTCATGAATCGTTCGGCATTGACCAGTGTTTGCTTGCGAGTGTAATCAGGCGGGACCCGGGATAGGTGCGTCTTAGTGATTTCGATGTAGTAGCCGAACACCTGATTGTAACGGACCTTGAGTGAGTCGATCCCCGTGCGCGCTCGTTCTTTGGCTTCCAGTGAAGCGATCCATCCCTTGCCTTCCGTGCTCGCCTTGCGCAGCTCATCGACCATGGGATCATAGCCTTCCCGAATCGTACCACCATCGCGGAGCGATAGCGGTGCGTCAGGCTTGATGGCTTGCTCAACCGCATCATACACATCACGACAATCGTCCCACGATTCGCGAACGGCGGCCAGCAGCGATGCATCGAACGGCTGCAGGTGGGACCGTAGCTCCGGCAGGGCACCCACGGACTGTTTCAAGGCAAGCAGTTCGTGAGGCCCGATGACACCGAGCGTCACACGGCTGCTCAGGCGGGCGATGTCTTGGATTTCACGGAGCGTGGCCCGGAGCGACACTCGTTGTTGAATCCGGTCTTTCAGCTCGCCGACCGCATCGAGACGAGCTTGAATGGCGCCGCAATCGAGCAGGGGTCTGACGAGCCAATCGCGTAACAAGCGACTGCCCATCGCTGTTGCCGTGCGGTCCAAGACAGACAAGACTGTCGCCCGGCCCTGTCCCGATCGTGGCTCATTGGCTTCCGATGGTTGAATGAGTTCGAGGTTGCGGATCGTCGCGCTGTCCAGATGCATACTGTCGCCGCTCCAGCGCGGCTGCAGGCGCCGGAGGTGTCCGAGAGAGGCGGATGGTTGGGTTTCACGAAAATACCTCAGAACCGCTCCAGCAGATCCGATCCCGACGGTCAGGCCGCGACAACCGAATCCCTCGAGCGAGTGCACCGCAAACTGCGCCTGGAGTTGTTGTGAGGCCTCTTTGGGGTTGAAGAAAGCCGAAGGTTTGGCGCAGAGACGTGCTCCTGATAGTCGGGCCAGGCATGATATGGCATTGGTGTCCGAATCCGGATGAAGCACTTCTCGTGGCTCCAGTCGGGCCAGCTCATCCATCAGTTGAATTCCTGCCCCTTCTCCCTCGAATTCTGTCACCCAAAATTCTCCGGTGGAGACGTCAAGACAGGCCAGCCCCGCGACGAGCCCTCGCTTGAGAGACGGGGCCGTGACGTCGGAAAAGGCGACGGCCGACAGAAAGTACGATTCTCCGGGGGAGAGAAACTCGGTATCGACCAACGTTCCGGGTGTATAGAGACGAACGACTTCACGGCGCATGAGACCCTTGGAGAGTTTTGGATCTTCCACCTGTTCGCAGAGCGCGACGGTTCGCCCGGCCTTGAGGAGTTTTGCAATATAGCCTTGCGCAGCATGGTGAGGCACTCCACAGAGAGGCACTGGATCGATACTGGACTTATCACGAGAGGTCAGAGCGATGGAGAGGAGCTTGGAGGCAATCTTTGCATCCTCGTAAAACATTTCGTAGAAGTCGCCGACGCGGAACAACAAAATAGCATCGGAGTAACTGCGCTTGATTTCGCGGTATTGCCGCATCAACGGTGAGGCGTCTGCATCAGTCATCGTGTGACTCGTCAGTCAGGGTGGGGGCTACTTGACTGGTAGCCTTTTCGAGCGAGTGGCGCAATCGTTCTAGGTCCACCTCAGCGTCCTGCAGTGCTTTGGTCTTTCGGCGAAGTTCGAGCCGACCGCGTATCCATGGGGGAAAGAGAAGGATTCCTGAAACCAGCAGACCCATTCCGAATCCGGCGAGGATAGGTTTATAGATCGGAGTGGAGGCTTCAAATAAACCAAAGAAGTACCACAGTGTGACTTCCTGCTCCTGGTTCTGAAGGAAAAATGCCAGGGAGAGGAGCAGCAGAACTCCTACCAGAATCAGTCTAATCATGGCCTAGTCGATTATTCCCTGTCAAAGCCTGGCTGCTGCTCGAGGCCTCTTGGCGCTCTTACTGTACTGCCGCCGAGCGAGGGTGAGGACTTCCTGAGACTTCGGACCAGTTACGTTCAACCGAATTGTACGACTCCGTGCGGCACGGTGATTCAAGGCAATCTCGATCCGGTCCTGCGGTAGTTCGGCCAAGCCCTTGTCTGCCCATTCGATGGCTGTGACAGTTTGGCCGGAGAAATATTCGATCAGTCCTGTCGATTCCAGCTCGCGCAATGAACGGATACGATACAGATCTACATGCGCGAGCGGCAGGCGCCCCAGGTATTCGTGAATGACGACGAAGGTCGGGCTGGTTACGGCTGTCGGCGATGCATTCAGGCCCACAGCGATTCCGCGGACGAGCGCTGTCTTGCCGGCTCCGAGCGGTCCGTAGAGCGCAATCGTTTCTCCCCCGCGAAGCACACGGCCAATCGCGTGCCCCAGCCGAGTCGTATGCTGGTGCGATGTAGAGATCAGTTCCCACGGGAGGCCCGATGCAGATGCACGGCGAGCGGAATGCCGTCTTGGCCTGTTCGTCTTAAATTGTTGTGGTTCGCTGGAGTGCATAAGGAATCTGAGCGATGAGGTCACTGGCAAGCATCCCTGGTTGTCCGAGCTGTCGGGCAGCCAAGTCGCCGGCCAAGCCATGAAAATAGGTTGCGGTACAGGCGGCCTCCCATGCCGAGACCCCTTGTCCCAGCAAACCGACGACCATGCCGGTGAGTACATCACCGGTCCCTGCCGTGGCCATGCCGGGATTGCCGGTTGGGCAAATAGCAACGAGGCCATCGGGGCGGGCAATAACGGTGCGGGCGCCTTTTAAGACGACGAACACGCCACGTTCCTGGGCAAACCGTTTGGCCGTACCTATTCGGTCTGCATTGACGCTTTGGATCGTGGCATCGGTTCCGAGTCGAGCCATCTCACCAGGGTGCGGGGTAAGAATGGGGGGTATTTTACATTCTGTCAGTAACAAGGCGCGACCGGCCAAGGCGTTGAGCGCATCGGCATCGAGGACGCAGGGCCGATCCAGATGTTTCATGATCGACTGGACGAGTTCGACGGTTTCGTGATGTGTGGAGAGCCCGGGACCGATGGCGATTGCCTTGCGTGCCTGGATAAAGGCCAGGATTCGGTCGAGGCCTGAACGAGCCAGGGTACGAGCCTTCGTTTCGGGAAGAGGCATTGTCATCGCTTCCAATAGCTTCGCTTCCAGGACATCGTTGACGCTGCCAGGGGTAGCAACAGTCACCAGGCCGGCTCCGACGCGGAGGGCTGCCTGGGCCGCCAACGCCGCCGCGCCGGTCTTCCCGACAGACCCTGCAATAATTCCCACATGGCCAAAGGTTCCCTTATGCGCAGAGACTAGGCGTTCCGGTAATGACCGAAAAGCACCGTCCTGTGTCAAGAGGAAGGTCCGGCTCTCAATCGCATCCACATAGGCTGGTGGAATGCCGATATCTGCGACGCGAATTGCGCCGGCCTGGTCGATCCCAGCGCCAACATAGAGGCCGAGTTTCGGGAGACCACATGCGACAGTCAACGTGGCGCGGATCGACCGACCTAGGATCGTGCCGGTATCGGCATGGAGGCCGGAGGGGATATCAACCGCAATAACCGGTTTTCCCGCCCTGTTGATGAGATCAATAGCCTCGCGATAGGTTCCAGTCACGACGGAGGACAACCCAGTGCCAAGCAGCGCATCAATGAGGATATCACTGGAGGCGAAGAGGGATTGCACCTGGTCGGCAGACCGGAATCGTACGATCGCTGCTTGTCCCGCGACCTTGGTGAAGCGACGATACATGATCGCGGCATCGCGATTCAGGTCGGTGATCGGTGTGAGGAGTATCACGCGAATTCGAGCATGCCGGCGATGCAGCAGTCGAGCCACAACCAATCCATCTCCTCCGTTATTTCCTTTTCCACAGATGATGGTAATGGTCTTGCCTCGTGCCGGCCCACAGTATTCCTCCAGATATTTGACAATTCCCTCGCCGGCTCGCTCCATCAAAACGGTGCTGGGGACACGGGCTTCGATGATAGTGCGGCGATCGAGTATCTGCATATCAGTTCCAGAGACGATCTTCATTGGAGGCCTTGCGTGCGGGGGCGATGCCGCATGGAAAACCGGGTGAATAGGGAGAGAAAAGAAATCTGTTGCCTACATCGCATTGTCATGACAAGGGCAACATTGTTCAGAGCGAAGTGCGGAGGTCACAGCGGCTCAACGGTTCAATTCAGCAAGGCTTTCATTTCTCTCACAGCCTGGTCGAGGCCCACCAGAACCGCCCGGGCAATAATGCTATGGCCGATGTTGTATTCGGCGATTTCTGGAATGTGCGTCAGTCGCGTCACGTTACGATAGTCTAAGCCGTGTCCGGCATTGACACCCATTCCGAGTTTGTGTGAAAGCTTCGCGGCCTGCATAATGGCTTCGACTTCTTCGTCTGCCTCTTTCGAGCGCCGGGCATTGGCATAGCGGCCTGTATGGAGCTCAACGAAATCTGCTGAGACTCTGTGAGAGGCTTTGATTTGTGCCAAATCCGGTTCGATGAAGAGACTGACGGGAATGCCGCCTTCCTGGAGCAGGTTCACGATCTGCTGGATACGATCTCTATGACCGGCCACGTCGAGGCCCCCCTCGGTTGTGAGTTCCTGACGCCGTTCCGGGACGAGTGTGACCAGGTCTGGTTTGATGGCCAGGGCAACTTTGGCCATTGTCTCATCGGCGGCCATCTCCAGGTCGAGCTTAGTGTGTAAGATTTCCCGCAAGAGACGAAGATCGCGGTCTTGAATATGGCGCCGATCTTCCCTGAGGTGGACGACAATACCATCGGCGCCAGCCAATTCTACTAACATGGCAGCGGCAAGGGGGTCCGGGTCCGTCCCCCCCCGGGCCTGTCGCAAGGTAGCCACATGGTCGATGTTTACCCCGAGTCGTGGCACCGGTCCCCCGTTCTGCTAAGTGGAGCGAGGAGAAACTGAATTGCATGATGCGTGCGAAAGGTGTTGCAGTTGTAACAGAAATTGACTGGAAGGGGCAAGGACTGGGAAGGGCAATGGAGTAGTCTGTCGTTCTGATCGGTCTAGGGGGTCGGCATACAGAACCCCACAGAATCACGAGATAATTTGACTCGATATGCCCCACGCCATTAGAATAAGCGTCCGTGATACACAGAGGTGGCAATCCCTCAACGCCTCCTCGTATGCAGAGATTATAGACAGGGGATTCGGTGGGATTAGGCGACGGGTTTTATCGCATCAATCGGTTACCGCCTTACGTGTTTGCTCAGGTCCAGAGCCTCAAGCTGGCGGCTCGTCAGAAGGGCGAAGACATTATCGATTTCGGAATGGGAAATCCTGACCAGCCGACGCCGAGTCATATCGTTGAAAAGATGATCGAGGCAGCGCGAAAGGGGAAGAATCATCGGTACTCTGCCTCTCGAGGAATTACGAAACTGCGGCATGCGATCGCAGGATGGTACAAGCGGAATTACGATGTCGATCTGGACCCTGAAACCGAGACCATCGTTACGATCGGTTCCAAAGAAGGGTTAGCACATCTGGCGTTGGCCTTGATCGGGCCAGGCGATGTCGTGCTGACACCGACGCCCACCTATCCCATTCATATGTACAGTTTCATCATTGCAGGAGGAGAAGTCAGAGGGATTGAGTTGCGCCCAGACAGCGACTTCTTCAGCGACTTACAGAAGGTCTATCGCCAGACCTTTCCACGGCCCAAGATCTTGGTCATCAATTTTCCACATAATCCCACCACAGCCGTGGCTGACCTCGAGTTCTTTAAGAAAATCGTCGCCTTTGCCAAAGAACATAACGTCATCGTCATCCATGACCTGGCCTATGCGGATCTTGTGTTCGACGGATACAGGGCGCCGAGTTTTTTACAAGTTGACGGGGCCAAGGAGGTCGGCGTCGAATTCTATACTCTCTCCAAGGCCTACAATATGCCTGGCTGGCGCGTAGGATTTTGCTGTGGTAATCGCGAGGTGGTCGGGGCCTTAGCCAAGATCAAGAGCTACCTGGATTACGGCATTTTCCAGCCTTTGCAAATTGCCAGCGTCATTGCCCTGAATGGACCACAGGATTGTGTCAAGGAGACCGTGTTGCGTTACCAGAAGAGGCGTGACGTATTGGTGAGCGGGCTCAATCGCATTGGTTGGCAGGTGGATAAGCCTGTGGCCACCATGTTCGTTTGGGCCAGAATCCCCCTGCCCTATCGACATCTAGGTTCGTTAGAGTTCTCAAAGCTCCTGCTTCGGGAGGCGAAAGTAGCCGTGTCGCCCGGGATTGGGTTCGGTGAAGGCGGAGACGACTATGTGCGGTTCGGTCTTGTTGAAAATGAACATCGCACAAAACAGGCTATCCGAGGCATTCGCAAAGCCCTGAGGCTTGAGGGTGCAGAAGAATGATTTCACGCGTGGGAGTCGGTATCATCGGGTTCGGAACGGTTGGGACGGGCGTCGTGAAGATTCTCATGGAGAATGCCGCCTTGATCAGCCGCCGCATCGGTGTGCCTATCGAGATCGTCCGGATTGCCGACCTCGACGTAGTACGCGACCGAGGGCTGGCTCTGCCGCCTGGCCTGCTCACGACCGATGCGAAGCAGATTCTCACCGACTCCTCGATCGACATCGTGATCGAGTTGATCGGAGGCTGCGATATTGCCAAACGCGTTATCCTCGAAGCCATCGCGGCAGGCAAACACGTCGTAACAGCCAATAAGGCCTTGCTTGCGTTACACGGAGAAGAAATATTTGCGGCGGCTTCCCGTTCTGGTGTCGACCTAGGCTTCGAAGCGAGTGTGGGGGGGGGGATCCCCGTCATCCAGGCGCTGAGGGAAGGGCTTGCAGCGAATACGATCCAATCCATTTATGGGATCATCAACGGGACTGCCAATTACATTCTCTCGCGCATGACCCGTGCCGGCCAGGGCTTTGAGCTGGTGCTCGATGAAGCCAAACAGGCCGGATATGCTGAGGCGGATCCGACATTCGATGTGGCCGGTATCGATTCGGCCCATAAGTTAGCAATCCTGGCGTCGTTGGCCTATGGAACCCCCGTGAATGTGAAAGATGTCTATACCGAGGGGATTACCCACATTACGCCGCTCGATATTGCCTATGCTAAAGAGTTCGACTGTACGATCAAGTTGCTGGGTATTGCCAAGCTCGTCGGCAATGAGGTCGAAGCCAGAGTCCATCCCACGATGCTGCCTTCTTCGTCTCCGATAGCCCAAGTTGAGGGAGTGTACAACGCCATTCAACTGGTCGGCGATGCCGTGGGCGATGTGGTCCTCTATGGCCGGGGTGCCGGGTCCATGCCGACCGGCAGTGCGGTGGTCAGCGATCTCATGACCATTGCACGCAATCTGTTGAAGGGAGCGGTTGGTCGAGTGCCGCCCGCCTCGTTCCAGCAGGACCAGCGTCGTCCGCTTCGGATGCGGCCGATGGAAGAAATTAATTCACTGTATTACCTCCGCTTCATGGTATTGGACCGCCCCGGTGTCTTATCGCAAATTGCAGGGGAATTGGGACAATGCGGGATCAGTATTTCGTCTGTACTTCAACAAGGGCGGCGCGAAGGGCAGATGGTCCCGGTCGTCATCAAGACCCATACCGCCAGGGAGCGCGATGTACAAACGGCACTGCGAGCGATCGATCGCATGGCCTTTATCTCCGAGCCGACAACCTTGATCAGGGTCGAGGGCAAGGACGAGTAATGCGATGAAGCGCTGGCGTGGTGTCATCGAAGAATATCGGAAGTTTCTACCAGTAACGGATCGCACCCCGATCGTGACGCTTGGTGAAGGCAACACTCCTCTCATCAAGGCGACAAGGTTGGCGAGACAGATTGCTCCCGGCACTGACCTCTATCTTAAATTCGAAGGCATGAATCCAACAGGGTCCTTCAAGGATCGCGGAATGACCATGGCGATCTCAAAGGCAGTCGAGTCCGGGGCCAAGGCGGTAATCTGTGCCTCCACGGGAAATACATCTGCTTCCGCTGCAGCCTATGGAGCACGGGCTGGACTGGAGGTTTACGTGTTGATTCCTGCCGGGAAGATTGCGATGGGAAAACTGTCCCAGGCGATGATGCACCAAGCCACTGTGATCCAGATTGAAGGGAATTTCGATCAGGCCCTGACTATCGTGAAGGAATTGTCGTCGACTCATCACATCGAACTGGTCAACTCGCTCAACCCCTATCGGATCCAGGGACAGAAAACCGCCGCGATGGAGGTCTGCGATCAACTTGGAGATGCCCCGGCCATTCATGTGCTGCCGGTGGGGAATGCCGGTAACATTACTGCCTATTGGAAGGGGTATCAGGAATACTGTTCTGCTAATCAGTCCACGCGGTTGCCTCGTATGATCGGATTTCAGGCAGCCGGTGCAGCGCCGATCGTCCTCGGTCGCATCGTGGAGAACCCGCAGACAGTGGCCACGGCTATCCGGATCGGTAATCCAGCCAGCTGGGATGCGGCTTCGATTGCTGTGAAGGAATCGATGGGAGCCATCGACTCGGTGACGGATGAAGAAATCTTGCAGGCCTATGCGATGGTTGCCGCAACGGAGGGCGTCTTCTGCGAGCCGGCGTCTGCGGCATCGGTTGCCGGGGTGATGAAGTTGAGCAAACAAGGGAGTTTGGGTGAAGGTGAGACGGTGGTCTGTACATTGACCGGCCATGGATTGAAAGATGCCGACACAGCGATCAGCATATCGCCTCAACCGAAAACCGTTAGAGCGACGCGGGAGGATGTCGCTCGTCTATTACAGGTGCACACATCATGAGCGCAGGGTTCCGATGAAGCATGTCATTCTCCATGTCGATGGGATGGCAGACCGCTCTCGGGAGGAATTGGATGGGCGGACTCCTTTTCAAGCTGCTTCAACCCCTCACCTGGATCGCCTCGTGCAAGGTGGAGAGATCGGGCTTCTGGCCGCAGCGCCCGAGAGTGTGCGGCAGGGGAGCGGTCTGTTGGGGACTACCATTCTGGGATACGATCCCAAGAAATACTACCAGGGACCAGGCCCGTTCGAAGCGGCCAGTCTAGGGATTGCCATTGGCGAGCATGATGTCGTCTATCGTTGTACGATGGTCACATTGCGGGCAGATGTCCAGGCAGGAAATAAAGGAGGGTTGAACGAGATCAAGAAACTCGGACCTCATGTGGCGATGGAAGATGCGACTGCAGGCCTCATTTCGACGGAAGAGGCCCGTGAATTAGTCGAGGCGATCAATGAACAGCTCGGATCCGAGATGATCCAATTCTACCCTGGATTAGGCCACCGTCATCTCATGGTGTGGGTCGATGGGAAATCGCGAGCAGCCTGCACAGATCCACAGCTGTTGGTCGGCCGGTCCATTGCCGATGCGTTGCCGACGGGAGACGGGTCCGATTTTCTTCGGAAGCTCATGGACGCCTCGTTTCAGATCTTAAGAGATCATCCCCTCAACGAGGAGCGTCATGCGGCAGGGCAGAAGCCGGCCGATTGTCTCTGGCTTTGGGGGCAAGGCAAGGCCATTCCTTGGCCTAGCCTTCCTGAGCGGTTCAAGGTGTCCGGCGTGGTGGTTTCGCAGAGTGATGTCTATCGCGGACTCGGCATCATGGCCGGGCTCGAAGCGGTGGACGGTGCAAGATTGGCAGGAGCGGATCTTCGTATCCACGCGGCGGTCGTTCTGGATGAGCTGAAGAAGAAGGACTTTGCTTATGTCCATGTAGGATTGCCGGACGCGGTTGTCTATGGGCTGGATGTTGTTGCCAAGGTGAAGGGTATCGAAGCGGTCGATCGCGAATTGATAGGACCGCTCCTGGAGGGACTAGCCAAATTGGGATCCCATCGTATCGTGGTTTGCTGCGATGGGGGCAATACACATTCTGGGCAGGCAGCGGATAGTCCTTGCTTCTTCGCCTATCGTGACAGTACGGCGCCTACCTCTAGCGGGGCCGGCCGGAGATTTACCGAGACGGATGCTCGGACCTCGACCCTGCCTCCTCGCGATGCGACGAAGTTCGTGGTGCGGCTGTTTGCAAAAGGATCCTGACGGTCGTGTCGCTCATAGTCCAGAAATATGGAGGGACGTCGGTAGGCACGATCGAGCGGATCCGCCGCGTGGCTGATCGCGTCGAGAAAGCTCATAAGAATGGTCATCGCCTTGTGATTGTTCTGTCTGCAATGAGCGGCGAAACGGATCGGCTGCTCCGGTTAGCGCATGAAGTCACATCATTGCCTGATGATCGAGAACTCGACATGCTCCTGTCTACTGGAGAACGGGTGACCATTGCCTTGTTGGCGATGGCCTTACGCGCCCGGGGGCTTGATGCCCAATCCTTTACGGGACGCCAAGTCGGGATCATGACCGACAGCGCCCATACGAAGGCGCGTATCACCAGGGTCAGTGCCGATCGAATCCGCGAGGCATTGGGCAACGGAGTCATCCCAGTGGTCGCCGGTTTTCAAGGCATTAACGAACAGTCGGATGTGACGACGTTGGGGCGTGGTGGATCCGACCTGACGGCAGTTGCCCTCGCAGCGGCTCTGAAGGCTGATCGATGCATTATCTTTACCGACGTCGACGGTGTCTACACTTCGGACCCCAACATTGTGCCGGCGGCGCGACGAATTGAGAGAATTTCCTATGAGGAAATGCTGGAGATGGCCAGTCTGGGCGCCAAAGTCCTACAGAGTCGCTCCGTCGAATTTGCCGCAAAGTTCAATGTGCCGGTGGAGGTGAATTCTAGCTTTAAGGAAGGAAGGGGGACGCTTGTGACGCGTGAAGATGAGGATATGGAAGCCGTCGCAGTATCTGGAGTCACCGGCGATCGGAATCAGGCCAAGATCACGATTGTGGGTGTGCCGGACAAACCGGGTATTGCATCTCAACTCTTCGGGCCGGTAGCCAAGGCGAACATCAATGTGGACATGATCATTCAGAACATGAGTCAGTCTGGCATGACGGACATTTCCTTCACGATTCCACGGGTGGACATCAAGAAGGCCTTGCCATTGATTCAGGACGTAGCAAAAGGCATCGATGCCAAATCTATTGCCGTGACAGAGGCGATCGCGAAAGTCTCGCTGGTTGGCGTCGGGATGCGGTCCCATTCAGGGGTTGCTGCCAAGATGTTCGAAGTCTTGTCCCACGAAGGTGTGAACATCCTCATGATCAGCACTTCGGAGATCAAGATCTCCTGTGTCATTGATGAAAAGTATGCGGAGCTCGCAATGCGTTCACTCCATACCGCGTTCGGGTTGGATCAATTACCAACAGAGGATCAGGCTGCAAAGTAGCGGATCTCTGCGATTGGGGTCTCGACAGGTTTGTCCTGCTCCTGGTATCGTTCTCCGTATGGCTCGAAAATCTTCACCACCTCGAACGTCACAAGGCAGCTCGGCCGGCTCCACATTGTCCGACACTCCCCGTCCTGCCACCCTCCCACCAGCCCTGGAAATCTATGACACAACCTTACGGGACGGCGCTCAGGCCGAAGATGTCACATTTTCAGCGGACGACAAGGTTCGTGTCGCCCAACAGCTAGATGGTTTGGGTGTGCAGTTCATTGAAGGGGGGTGGCCGGGGGCGAACCCCAAAGATATCGAGTTTTTTCGGATGATCAAGACTGTCCCCTTGCAGACAGCAGCGGTGGTGGCGTTCGGGTCGACCAGAAAAGCGAGCAACGCGGTGCAGGAGGATCCCAATATCCGTGCGTTGCTGGACGCAGAGACGAAAATCATCACGCTCTTTGGAAAATCTTGGTCCCTGCACGTGACCGATGCGCTCGGCATTCCCCTCGTAAAGAACCTCGAACTCATCAGCGACTCGGTGGCCCATCTCCGTTCGAAAGGGCGAAGGGTGTTCTACGACGCAGAGCATTTCTTCGACGGGTACAAAACCAATCCGGACTATGCGTTAGAGACCATTCGCCAAGCTGTGGCCTCCGGAGCTGAGCGGGTGATTCTTTGCGATACGAACGGCGGAGCGATGCCATGGGAAATCAGAGAGATTTGCCAGGTCGTTCGGCGTGAGTGTGTTGTGCCGTTGGGAATTCACGCCCACAACGATTGCGAAATGGCCGTGGCGAATTCGCTGGTGGCGATCGAAGCCGGTGTGGTGCAGGTGCAGGGGACTATTAATGGAATTGGTGAACGATGCGGCAATGCCAATCTCTGTTCGATCATTCCCAATCTCGAACTAAAGATGAAACGTCCGGTTTTGAAAGACCGGTTAAGCCATCTGAAGCGAGTGTCGGGATTCGTCACCGAGATCGCGAACCTTATGCCCAATACACACCAACCCTATGTGGGGGATTCAGCATTTGCCCACAAGGGGGGGATCCATATCCATGCTGTGCTGAAGAATCCTGCGACCTATGAGCATGTGATCCCAAAGTCGGTCGGCAACCGTCAACGTATGTTGGTGTCGGACGCAGCAGGTCGGAGCGGTTTGCTGGAGAAAGTCGAGGCCTACGGGATCAAATTGGACAAGGACCATGCCAAAGTGCAGGAACTGATCGATACCATGAAGGAGCGTGAAAGTGAGGGTTACCAGTTTGAAGCGGCGGAAGGTTCCTTCGAATTACTCATGCGGAAGGCGATGGGGACGCACAGGCCCTCTTTTCAACTTCTGGGATTTCGAGTAATTGTTGAGAAAAAACAAGACCTTGGTGCCTCTTCATCCGAGGCTACCGTGATGGTGAAAGTTGGCGAGGTCGTGGAACATGCGGCAGCAGTCGGCGCAGGTCCAGTCAATGCGCTTGACCATGCATTGCGGAAAGCATTGGAAAAGTTCTATCCCCAGCTCCGGGAAGTCAAACTGCTGGATTATAAGGTGCGAGTCCTGTCAGCCAATCGAGGAACAGAGTCCAAAGTGAGGGTGTTGATCGAATCGGGTGACCACAAAGATAAATGGGGCACTGTCGGCGTGTCTGAGAACATTATGGAAGCGAGTTGGCAAGCGCTGGCCGACAGTATCGAATATAAGTTGCTCGCCCAGGATGAATGAGTGAGACCTCTGGCGCGTTATCTTTCTGCTTGACAGGCCATATAACCTCACGTAACTTATAGCGAAACTGACGATTAGTTCGTAAGTGGTTCACTGGCGATCGTTCGAAAGGTTTGTGTCGGTGTCGGAGGGGAGAGCATGAGGAAGGCAGATATTGCGAACGAAATCTACAAGCAGGTCGGTATTTCGAAAAATGAAGCAGCGGATATTGTCGAACTTGTCTTGAATATGTTGAAAGCGGTGTTGCATAAGGGAGAGTCGGTCAAGATTGCCGGATTTGGAAACTTTGTGGTACGGAGCAAAGGAGCCCGGAAAGGCCGGAATCCCAGGACCGGCGAAGAAATAGGAATCACGCCCCGTCGTGTCGTGACATTTCGTCCCAGTCAAGTGTTCAAGAAATACGTCAACGGGTAGTCAATCCCCTGCAGAGCAGCTCCCAGAGCCACTTTCCACGCTTTCATCAGATCAGTTGCAACTCCTCGGCAGCGTGATAGTATCGCTGTTGATGAAGGCCACACGTCACCCTAGTCCATCACGGAGACCATCACACAGTTCCTAAAGGCGAATGCCATAGATGAAGGCTTCCCTGTGCCGGTTATCGATAAGGAACGGTGCAAGACTTATAAAACCCTGCTTATGAGCCATGGTCTGGTCCCTAGGGGCCGCAGGAAGCCTGGTCCGGTGACCATCGCCAGAAAGTTGGCCACACTCCACCATTTCGTCAAGTGGTTGGTGGATAACGACCATCTAGACCATGACGTAATGTCCGGCGTGAAGTTGCCCCCGAAGGCCGTGGAGAACGCCAAGACTTCAGCGACGATGAACTGACCAGGCTCTTCGTAGCCCTGGGGGCATTCAGAACCCACAGAGAGCCGGTTATGAGGGAATGGTATTGGGGAGTGCTGATGTTGGCACATAGTGGCTGCAGGGCGACAGAGATTACTCAACTCCTACGGTCTGACGTGAGGCAGGAGGCGGGGATCTGGTACTTGAACATATCGGACAAGGGTGAAGGACAGCGACTCAAGAATAAAGCCAGCAAGCGCCTGGTCCCCGTACACTCCAACCTACTCAAGGCGGGGTTCTTGGATTGGTTCGCCCAGGGTTAAGACGTGCGCCTGTTCCCCCTGTTGTTCCCTTATGGCGCGGGGAAGACTACACAGGCGTTCTCCAGGCTACTCAAGAAACTAGGTATGAAAAGGAAGGAACTCACACTCCACTGCTTCCGAAACACTATGACGATTAAGCTGGAACGGGCACGGGTTCATTACACCCTTATGCGCCGACTGTTGGGTCACAGCATTGGGAAGAGTGTGGAAGATCGAGTGTACTTGGGAAGTCTGAAGTACACGGTCAAAGAGTTGTCGGAGGCGTTAGAGATGGTGTCATTTCCCCCTGTCACCTGATGCACTCTCCAGCTGTGGCGTGATCGGCTGAGGGATGTGATACGACGATGTGGTAAAGGCTTTGCAGAAGTGAAAGGCTGGAGAGAATGAATGAAGACAAAGCTCACATCGACGCAATCCTGGAAGTCATTCGAGAATATTTGGTCGGTCAATTCAAAGGGTTTGCAATCACCGACACAGCAGATCTCCCCATCTCGCATATGTTCACCATGACAAAATCCGAAGACGAACGCTATCGGTTAAAGGTTACCTGGCCGCAACTCTCAAATCCAAGCAACACCCCTGAGAAAACTAAGAAGCGTCTCGTCATTGACAATGTAGCGGCTAGGATGCGAGGGAAGTCGCAGGGGGAGACCTTCTGGTGGTGCCCAGGCGTTCTTGGTGAAAAGCACAACCTCTGGTGATGAGTTGATGGCACGTCGTAAAGTTCTTTACGTGGAGCTGGTGGCGAAGATGGTGGGCCAACGTGCGAAGATTTGAGTTTCCCTCAAGCGGGCTGTAAGAGCCACCTTCCGACCTCTTGACAAAAGAAATAGAGGAGTCGATCATCCCCGCATGTTTTCCCCAACCTAACGACGGCCTCCCCCAAGGCCCGACCGCCGTTACTTTTAGAAAGGCGGTGCCATCATGTATTCCTCCAGGCCTCCATCTCTTCCGCTACGTCCAGAAGTACAGAGTTATCTCCGATCCTGTGAGTATTTGTTATCCGTGGCAGCGGCCTCACCTCACATGCCATTCTCTGAGGAGGAACGGCAGCTGATGAATTATTACATGGCTGAAATGGCTCGAATGGTTGACGAGCGCGCCAAGGTGTAAGGACACCTTGAGCCTCGGGAACTTCAGCGTTGGGGAATGGACTGGAACTGCTGCGGTATGACGAACTGGTTGCCGCCTTGAGCAAGGCTGAACACTCTGACTCGGGTACTTCCCAGCTCTAAGACTGTAAGCTTTGTTGTACAATAACCTTGTCCCACCCAGGGTGACTAACCACCCACGGTGCGACATAGAGGGGGTTATCGGAATCACGACCCCGGTAACCCTCCTTCTATTTCTCAGGGTATCCCCCAGCTTCACCACTCTGCGTCATATTAGACAATTACGGTGTCCCTACCAGGGTGAACCATGCCACCCTGGCGTGGCGTAGGAGGGTTATCGGGTTTCATCTCCCTGGTAACCCTCCTTTTTACGGCTCCTCAGGCTGCCGACTCATCCACGGAGCTGTACTCACCATGGAAAGCCAATCAAAGCCCATGTGCCCGAAATGCAAGAAAACAAATTCCTTGGAAGGATCATTGAAGCATGATCGAGGAGATCCACCAGAGCCAGAACAGAAAATTTGGCTCTGCCAAACACCAGGATGTCAACATTGGTGGAGAGATAATGTTATTGGACCTTGATACGAGGGGCAGTCCGGTAAGGATCTTCTACCCTTAGTTGCCCCTTGGACCTTCCTTCTGCTTCCAGATATCGAGGAATGTTTGCAGGCTCCTCAATGTCAGTGTCAGAGAGTCTAATTCAGCCAGTGAGAGTGGGCCGTGTTGTTGTAGGTAGGTTTCGACTGGAGGACTGGCAGTCATAAATCGTGCGACCAGCCCATCGGATTCAAATGCAGGAGGAGAGTCAATCATGTTTTATCTTACTGTCCTTCTCCCATGTCCATAACTGGGATGTTCACTAGACCTGACTCCGGATGTGTTGACCTTCAGTCCCTCCCTTTCACAACTTTCCTTCATCCCTCAACTCTGTGTTCATCTGAGACATGAAGCTATTGAACTTGGCGAGCTTCTCTGGATGGTCGATCAGAAGCCGGACAATCCGGCCACCGGTTTTCTTGGCAGGCATCTGGTGAGCCTTGAGTCTAGCTCCACACTCCCGAGAACGTTCAGTCGATGACTTGGGCATAGGGGAACACTCCTTTCGTTGCGTAAAAAGGTGCAACGGTGAAATTAGAGTTGCATGAAAAGGCGCAACGGTGATGGGGTTAAGCTGTCGTTCGGATCAAAGGGCTAGCCTGTGAGCCATCTATCGAAAGTTCTGAGGCATGTAAGCGTAAGTGACTGAAGACACAGAGGAATGTTGCTAAATCGAGGGAGGATCGCTCGAACCCATATAATTAAATATATATACAGAGTACATATGAACTAATCGTATTCAAGTCTTACTTATAACTAATCGAGATATAAATACGACTATAAAGAACGTAGACAACAAAGAAGAATAATAAATACGACTATTCTGTATCTACAGCTCTTGGTAGTTTGTACCTACTCAACTCAAGACTAACTATCTACAAACCTGTTAGAGCTGTACCCTATTCTTCTCTTTAGGGTCTCTGCTTTGGTTTGGTTGGATTCCAAGCACAACGATCATCAGACAATGATGTCGTGATGGTGTCTACCCGTGGTTACAAGTACAGCTCTTGGTAGTTTGTACCTACTCAACTCAAGAGTAAGCATCTACAAACTAGTTAGAGCTGCGCTTTACTCTGAAGAGAGAGCTCTCGATACCCGCTCATACTCCGGTCCTCCTGACAGAACTCCAACCAGGCCAGTTCAGCTTCGTAAGCTGTCATCGCAGCGAGTCCTTGTTCTGCGTATGTGTCCTTCATGAGTTCAACGAATGTCTCCTTCGTCATGATGTCCTCCAGTGGTGAATGTGATGTGAACCGTTGGCTAGGATCGCATCGGCTCTCTCTTGCGGTGTTCCATTGCGAATGTGCTGAGGACGCTTATAGAGTGATTCAAACATCTGCATTGCTTCGGCTCTCAGTAACAGTGTGTCTCTATCCTTCTGTCGAATCTTCTTAATTAGGTATCGTCGCAGCACCAAATAATAGGACCACCACGCCTTATAGGGCAGGTGCGGATGTTCCTTCGATCCTTGAGGTGGTCTGTAACCGCCGCCTCGGTGAAGCATAGTTCAAGCTCCTTTGATCTTGTTAGTCACATAAATGAGTTGTCTCGATGACAAAAACACGGTCACACGATGGCCGGACCTGCGGACTAGGCAAACTACCTAGGCTGATCTGGGACAGCTAGGAGGATAGGCCGACTAGGCAGACCGTAAGGACGCCAGCTCGGACGGACCTGGCTAGAGTCAGATGGTAGATAGACAGTGGGCGACGGTAGCAACAGATATTCTATCCGTTGCACATCCCAAGAATTCGTGCACTTAGATGAAGCTGAGACCGACTAACAGGCATCCGACACAACAGCTTGTGGTATGCCTACGTCCTGCTTATCCCGGCTGGCTGTTGGCTGCCGTCGCCCGAGACGGCTCCTGTGAAGACAGCTCGGTGACCATCTCCACCCACTGCCCTCTGTCGTACTGCCCTGGCGCTCCTAGGCCGACCCGACCGGCTACGGGGAGCTTGTCCCTCCACAGGCTGCGCCTAGGTGTGAGAAATTTTATAATAAAATTTTGAGTATGAGAGCCGGATTGTAGAACGAATTTACTGACTTAGTAGTCGGCTCACTCAGAAACAAGTCGTCACAGGGTTGCCACGAGTGGGGCCTACACAAGTTAGGGTGCGGCCATTGGGTAGAATCGTCACAGATGGAGCGCGATATCCAAGCTCGTTCCGGCCTACATCGTAGGGACTAGACCCATAGCTACGTTGCTGTTCCTGCCATAGGCTTTCCTGGCGATATCTCTCGGCCTGCTCTTGAAAACGCTGATACTCGTTCCAGCCGTCATGTCCGACCGCAGGGCCAAAGCCCCTCGATCCATCTTCCCTGTATTCCGATTGATCCGACCATGGGTACTTGGTTGGGGCGCTGTCATCGAACTGCGCCATGGCGGTTGAACACTGGCTGATCCCTAGTGACAGTAGAAACAGACCGAACCAAAACGTAAGGCATGCCGCATTCCGTGGAAGAACTATTATTCGGCGGATGGTAGTTAGAGTGGCCATGGCGCTACCTCCAAAGTAAAGATTTATTTAACGTCACCCGAGACAGGCCCTCCTGATCGCTTCATCTGTTAACCTGATACCCAATTTGTAGAACTCAACACCCCTCCGATATGCCGACCGGCTGAACTTGAAGGTGTCGGGTAGTCTACAGTTCATACAGTCACGTTGAGCTAGAGCAAACAAGTCGGGTGGTGTCTTATGTCTAGGCAGAGGGAAGAAGTGAGTGCTGTGAGCCTACGTCTGTCAATGATTTCCGTGAACTCACGTTTTGACTTCATGCCCTCTACCTCCTTTGTTAAGTTGCGAATGCCTCACTGAACGTGTTATGAACCTGGAACCTTTACTTCAAGTTTCATTCGAGGGTGGCAACGGACAATTCATTCCTTATCACTCATAAGCTATGGAGGACATTGATATGTTAACGTCTACGTCAATTCATAGCCTCGTTCAATTACCTTAACTCATCTCACCACGAGGACCGGTCATGGGGAACGAGCCCAGGCTGGGCAGCAAGGTCTTTTATAAAATCGGGGAAGTCAGCCAGATTACCAAGCTCCCCGCTTACGTGTTGCGATTCTGGGAATCAGAGTTCCCGTTTCTCAAGCCGAAGAAGAGTCGTGGGAACCAGCGACTCTATGTCCGACGAGAAGTCGAAACAGTCTTGGAAATCAAGCGGTTGCTTTATGAGGAAGGGCATACGCTCGCGGGTGTCAAGCGTTACTGGGGCAGACGAGGCAGGGTGTCGAACCAACAGGTTGGGCCTAAAGAACTCGCGCAGAAACTACGAGGAAATCTCAAAGCAATTCTCAAGATCTTGGATTCGCATTCCGACTGACGATGCTCCGGCTTCGACGCTTCCGAACCGGTTGCATTCCAACTGTCTCCAAGGAGACAATGCGTCAGGATGGTGAAACTGAATAGAAGCAGTCGGGGCGTGGCGCAGCCCGGTAGCGTACTCGCTTGGGGTGCGAGTGGTCGGCCGTTCAAATCGGCTCGCCCCGACCAATTAATCACAGTGCTGAGCGATGAGTTCTGAGTGCTGAGAAGCAGAGGACATTCAGTTCATCACTCCTCCGTACTTAGTCTCAGTCTGTAACCATCAAAAAAGGAAGCTGCCTCGCGCAGCTTTTTTTATGCCTGGTCCTCCGAAACGCTTTCTGGTCACCAATGATGATGGAGTTCACTCGCCTGGTTTGACGGCGCTTGCGAAGGCCTTGTCGAAGATGGGTGAAGTGTGGGTCGTTGCGCCGGATCGAGAAAGGACTGCTGTGGCGCATGCCGTGACACTCCATAAACCATTACGAGTGCAGCAGCTTGGAACAAGGACCTATGCGGTGAATGGAACACCGGTCGATTGTGTGAATCTGGCGCTCTTAAAGGTGATGCCGTCACCGCCGGACCTTCTGGTGTCAGGTATCAATAAAGGGGTGAATCTCGGTGATGACGTGCTGTATTCCGGGACGGTCTCGGCGGCGATGGAAGGGACGATCCTTGGTGTCCCCTCCATGGCCGTGTCACAGGAGGGCAAGGAGCATTTTTGCTTTCGTGCAGGAGCCCTGTATGCCATGCGTATTGCTCGCTTGATTCTGAAAGAGGGTTTGCCGGATGAAACGCTCGTCAATCTCAATGTTCCCAATCGGGCTTTTGAGTCGATCACTGGAGTCCGAGTCACCTGCCTTAGCCGGAGGCGTTTCGACAACCCGATCACTGAAAAGGTCGATCCCCACGGGAGGACCTACTACTGGATTGCCGGCACCCGTGTGTCCTGGAGCAGGAACAAGGATGCCGACCATGAAGCGCTTGAACAAGGGGCGGTTTCCCTCACGCCCATTCATCTCGATACGACGAATCACGGGGTGTTGGATCGATTCCGGAAGTGGGAAACGCTGTGCCGGCCGGACGAGGGCCGGGCGGCTACATCGAAAAAGATAAAGGGTACACAGAAGGGTTAGGTCTGTGGGGAATCTGATCGAAGCGATCATTACAGAGATCAGCCGGTTTGTTGTGTCGACGATCTCGACATTCGGTTACACCGGTATTTTTATCACCATGGCTATCGAGAGCGCTTGCATTCCGTTGCCTAGCGAAATCATCATGCCCTTTTCCGGGTATCTCGTGACGACGGGGCAGTTCACGATGCTGGGTGTGACATTGGCAGGCGCTTTCGGGAATGTTGCCGGATCGGTTGTGGCCTACTACGCCGGTGTGTGGGGTGGCCGGCCCTTCGTTGAGCGATACGGACCCTATCTGTTGGTGGCGAGAAAAGACCTCGAGATGGCGGATCGGTGGTTTGCTAAATATGGCGACGCGGCCGTATTTTTCAGCAGAATGCTCCCGGTCGTCCGGACCTTCATCTCGTTGCCGGCCGGTATCGCCCGCGTGAATATTTATCGGTTCATGCTCTACACATTTCTCGGCGCATTACCCTGGTGCTATCTGTTGGCCTATATCGGCGTGAAGATGGGAGAGCAATGGGAGCATCTGAGAGACTATTTCCATCAGTTCGACATCGTGATAGGCCTTTGCCTGGCGATCGCACTGGGTTATTTTCTCTGGTCCCATTGGCCGAAACGCCGAGTCACTCCGGAGTTATAACCGGCCCATGCTTTCGATCCACAACACGCTCACCGGGAAAAAAGAGCCGTTCCACTCGCTTCAGCCGAAGACTGTTCGGATGTACGTCTGTGGCGTGACGGTCTATGACTATAGCCATATCGGCCATGCGCGCAGCGCACTCGTATTTGATGTGATCCGACGGTATCTTGAATTCAGCGGCTACCAGGTTGAATTTGTCAAAAACTTCACCGACGTGGATGACAAGATCATCAAGCGTGCGAACGAGCAAGGTGTCAGCTGTGAGATGCTCACCGCGAAATATATTCGGGCCTACTATGAAGACATGGAGAGACTAGGTATTCGCCAAGCCTCCATCGAGCCCAAGGCCACAGAACACATGACCGATATTGTTCGTTTGACCGAGACCTTGGTCAAGAAGGGACTGGCCTATCACGTCGATGGAGACGTGTATTTTGAAGTGGCCAAATATTCTAGATACGGACATCTCTCAAAGCGCAAGCTTGAAGATCTCCAAGCTGGGGCTCGAGTGGACGTCAATGAGCGCAAGCGATCTCCGAACGATTTTGCCCTTTGGAAATTGAGCAAGCCGGGCGAACCGTCATGGGAGAGCCCCTGGGGCCACGGGCGTCCAGGCTGGCATATCGAATGTTCTGCCATGTCGATGCGTTATTTGGGCGAGACATTCGATATTCACGGCGGTGGGATGGATTTGATTTTCCCGCATCATGAAAATGAGATTGCACAGTCATGTGGGGCGACAGGAAAAGAATTTGCGCGCTACTGGCTACACAACGGCTTCGTGCAGATCAACAAGGAGAAGATGTCAAAGTCTCTGGGGAACTTCTTCACGATTCGTGAGATCTTCGAGAAATCAGAATGGCCTGAAGCGGAAACGGGAGAGATGTTGCGATATTTTCTGCTGGGAACCCATTACCGCAGTCCATTGGATTTTTCCGATCAAAGTTTGCAGGAGGCCAAGAATGCAGTGAATGGATTCTACGATCTGTTCAAGCGACTAGAAGAGAATGAGTCAGAAGAGAGAGTCACGGCTCCCAACGGGTTGCTGGAATCGATTGAGCGATGCAAGACAGCATTCCGCGAGGCAATGGAGGATGACTTTAACACGCCAGTGGTCATTGCGGAACTGCAGCGATTGAAAAGCGAGGTCAATAAATTCCTTAGCCAAGGCCTGTCGAATGAGGCACGGGAAGTTGCCAGAGCGGAATTTCGGTCGCTTGGGAGTGTTCTCGGGTTATTTCAATTGGAGAAGTGGCAGTTTGGTCTAATTGAGTTTTTCCGCGACAAGATTCGTATAGGGAAGAGAGAGTTTACTCCAGGCCTAATAAGTCCAGACGAGAGGACATACATCCCGAGGTCCTTATCGGAGGCAGAAATCGAATCAAGGATCAATCAGCGGAATGAAGCGCGCAAGAAAAAGGATTTTGCCAGGGCCGATGAGATCAGGAAATCCCTCGCCTCCCTCGGCATCGTCATTGAAGACAAGCCTGACGGCACCAGCCGGTGGAAGCGATAGTCGGCCGGAACTGATCTATGGTCTGCACGCCGTGCGTGAAGCGTTGCGCGCCGGCTCTCGGCCGCTTCAAAGGCTCCTCATGCTGCGAACTGATCGACAGTTTGCAGACCTTCTCCATCTCGCCAAGGCAAAGAGGATCCCCGTCCACATTGAACCTCCGCCTGCCTTCGATCGATTGGTACCGAGCGGACACCACCAGGGAGTGATCGCCCTTCTCGCTGCGAAATTCTACAACACGACCGAGCAGATTCTCGAGCAGGCAAAGACGAGAGGGGAGCAACCATTTCTCGTGCTCCTTGACGGAGTTGAAGATCCCCACAACTTGGGCGCAGTCTTGCGGACGGCCGAAGCGGCCGGTGTTCATGGGGTCTTCATCCCTGAACGCCGTGCAGTCGGCCTGACATCAGTGGTGGCAAAGGTATCAGCAGGGGCGCTCGATCACATCTCCGTCGGACGCGTAGGCAACATGATTCGTCTGATTCAGGGGCTCAAAGAGACGGGCCTGTGGGTGTACGGATTGGATCCACAGGCGAAAAAACTCCATACCGATATCGACCTGACCGGGCCGATTGCGCTAGTGCTTGGTGGCGAAGGGGAAGGGATTCGTCCGAGTGTGCTGGAGGAATGCGACGACCATATCAGGATCCGGATGCAGGGCCGCGTCCAGTCGCTGAATGTCTCGGCTGCAGCGGCCGTCGCGCTGTTCGAAGTGGTCCGCCAGCGACGCAGCGGCGCCGTTTAAGCGGTGGGCCTACCGAACTTTGATCGTCCCGTCTTGAATCGCGGATTTGAGCAGCTGAGCGGTGTTCGACACACGCATCTTTTTCATCATGTTGGCCCGATGCGCCTCGACGGTCTTGACGCTGATCTTAAGTCTTTGACCGATTTCCTTGTTTTTGAACCCGGCCCATATCAATTCCAGGATCTCCTGTTCCCGGCTTGTGAGCGATTCAGGCCTCTTCTTGCGAGGCGGTGGGGTGAGATTGGCCAAGGAAGTTCTGGTTTTCGTCTTTGCGGTCCGTGCCATTATCTTGTTCTCCTTTGACGAATAAAATAGTACGGTATAATTCACTCTGACGAATAAGGGTGCAAGAATAAACCCTAGCCGAGCAGGCCGCGATTATAAAGAACTCTCTCACCATAAGTAAACTATGTGATCCCGTCCCCAGGGAAGCTACCTAATTTATTTCATTTGGCATGCCAAGGAGCCAGTATGGTCCAATCCTGGACCTGATTCTGAGTTGCCTATGTATGAATGGGCTCTCTATCTCATAGTCGGAACCCTCGGCGCCCTGATCGGCAGTTTTCTCAATGTCTGCATCTTCAGGCTGCCTCGAGGCGAATCGATCGTCTGGCCCGGTTCCCATTGCCCCTCCTGCGCTCATCCGATCAAATCGTACGACAATATTCCTCTATTGAGCTACCTGTGGCTTGCTGGACGGTGTCGAGCATGCCGCGCGCCGATTTCGACACGATACCCGCTCGTTGAAGCGACTAATGCCCTCGGTTATCTCACAATCTTATGGTTCTTCGGCCCAAGCTGGACAGCTGTCCTCTATGCCCTGTTGTTTTCTGGGTTGGTCGTGGTCACTGGAACGGATCTCACTCATAAAATAATTCCCAATGTCATTACCTTCCCAGGGATGGTGGTTGGACTTCTTGGCGCAGTGACCGTCTTGCCGGTTGGTGTGATCAATTCGGTGCTTGGTCTCACTGTGGGAGGCGGTATTCTATGGCTCCTGGCCTGGCTGAGTCCCTATCTTTTCGGCAAAGAAGGAATGGGAGGTGGCGATATCAAATTGCTGGCAATGGTCGGTGCGTTTCTTGGCTGGAAACCAGCGCTTCTTACCATCACGATCGGTTCGCTCACTGGTTCTATCATCGGCATCAGCTTGATCGCTCTGCATATCATCAAACGTGATGACTATATTCCCTTTGGTCCCTTCCTTGTGTTGGGCGCTCTCCTCTCCATGTTTTTTGCCCAGCCTCTCCTCGATTGGTATCAAGGACTGCTTGGTGGGGTAGACTGACATCCTTCCTGTATCTCTTCGGACGAATCCCTGTATCTAAATAGTGAAGGGCCTTACCGGTTTCCCGCTTATTCTGTTCAGTTCAATGACCCTTTCATTTTTCATAATTCCTCGCGACGCGGCGAGACTACGCGATCTTGCAGAGAATTGTGGCCGTGTTCGCACAATACATTCCGTAGTCTGGGAATGGATCAAGATGGGCATGGGTCTTGGAGGCCAGGTTCATCATGATAGGAAGAATGTTTCTGTGAGGGAGGGCATGTCTGGAGAACTATACATTCGTGAACAAGGCTGGAGTCTGACAGAGGTTCTCACCGTGCTCGCAATCACGGGCCTCTTGGCAGCGCTTGCTTGGCCAAGTTATCAGACTATGACCGCAAGTGTTCAGGCACGCAGCGCCACTTCGGAGATCGCCTCGGAGCTTCGGCTAGCAAGGCAATTGGCAATGGCCAGGCGAGAGCGCCTTCGCGTCACATTCGATAGGGAGGGCCGCACGATCACGCTTCGACGTGGAGATGTCGAGGAGATCCTCAACATCTATCATTATGCGGACAAGGGAGTGGTCGTAGAGGAGCCAACCTCCGGTCCCGAGCTTTTCTTTTATCCCAGCGGTCGATCGGCAACCCCCACAACCATTCGTGTGCGAGACAGTCAGGGCCGGGAAACCACGTTCACCGTGAGCATCACCGGAAAAGTGTCCATCTCATGACACAAGATCGATTATGCCGGGCAGAAAGCGGAGCCGGTTTTGCCGAAGTGTTCGTGGCCATGGCGTTGACGATGATCGGGTTGGCCGGTGCTACAGGGGCCTTCCTGGCAGCAGAACGGGGTCTTCGGACTGGTATGGTCGCGACGCGGGCCATCGCGATGGCGAAATCTCGGATTGAAGCGAAACGATCTGTGCGATGGGATCGTCTCTTACTGGATGATCTGAATCACGATGGTGTCCCTGATGTTGTGATGCATGATGATGGAGCTGATGGCGATGTGATGGCCGGTGATGGAGTGTACTCCGGTCGTTGGGACCAGGATGGCGTTCACCTCATCTGGACCGTGACGCCAAGCCGTTCCGGTTCGTTGTCTGCCTCAGGGCATGTCCTCATGGAAGCTCGCGCAGTCTATACAGCCGATGATGGCCAGCATGAGGTACGGGTCGGTACCTTGCGGGCCAATCCTGTGTTCGTCGGAAGTCAATAACGTGGCGCTGACGGGAATAGGCAGGATGCAGGCAGGACACCGTTCGGCAAGCACCTATGATGGAATTCGGAGGGAGGCTGGGACCAGCCTGACCGAGCTGCTCTTTGTCATGGCAGCCGGCCTGGTTGTCCTTGGCGCGACGCTTCAGTCCCTGTCCTACTTCCAACAACGGTTTATGAAGCAACAATATGAGATCGCGCAGCAGCAGGATCTTCGTCTTGGCTTAGAAGTTCTTGAGCAGGAATTGAAACTTGCAGGATCGGGTTCTCTCTCCACAGCCGCTCAGGACACAGTGGAGTTTTCGGCGAATCTGCAGGGTCTCTCGACCAGAGTTACGGTAGGGGCGTTGCTCGGTCAAACGGCCCTGTCGGTCGAGGACGGACGAGGATGGGATGATCGGAAGACCATCATGGCCTGTTGGGTCGAAGGTTGCGAGACGCTCACCTTGGCTCGTAATGGCCAACGGTATCTACTCACAGTAACTCAGCCGCTCACTAGAGCAATTCCAAACGGGGCTTTTGTTGTCCTCCTGAATCATGTTCGATACTACAGCCGTCGCGATGGCCAGGGGATTCTTAGGCTGCTTCGTCAGGTCGATGGCGGCGGGAGTGTTTTAGTAAAAGATGTGAAGGAGGTGAGGTTTTCCTACTGGGATGAAAACGGTCAGGCGGTGACGCAGCCAGCGCTCGTCAAGCTCGTTGTCATTGAGACGGTGTTGTCCGATCGAGGAATTCGGGCAGTCCGGGAAATTAGTCTCAGGACATAAGACTCGGGAATGAGCATATGGAGACGAGAGAGAATTGCAGATCGGCACTCGTTAATCCGTGCGACAGAGGCCATGTGCTCCTTGGGGCGCTCATGTTGATCTTGCTCCTGGGGATCATCGGCATGACGTCCTTGTATCTAGCAGGCCAGGATGGACTGGGCGTCAGTGCCATGAAAGAAGACAATCTCGCGCAACAGCTGGCCGACGGGGCAGCGGATGTCGTAATGAGTTGGTTTCACGATTCCTCAGGTACTCCAACAGTCATTGCCGGATTGCTCGCCAAGCGTCAGGGTGACCCTGCGAGCGGGCCCTCTTTCTTCGACGCAGCCGGGAATTCGCAGTTTGTCGGGACCGCGGATCACCCCGATCTCTTACTTGATGCAGCCAACCAGACGGATGATCAGCTATTAAATGGTTCGCCCAACGGCTTCCACAATTCCCTCGGAGGGCTTGGTCGAATCAGCATGGTGAGAATGTATGGCCCCTTACAGCCGGGCTTACTGAGCACTGTCGAGGTCACAGCCACAACGGTCGATCACCGGCCGGTTGCGCGAACGGTTCAGCTTCAGCTTGGCGCCCTGTCGATCCCTGCGATTCGTGCAGCGGTGCAAGTTGGGCAGGCTCTCGGTTCTCTACAGCCAGGCAGTGAATCTCCTGTCATGGTCCATTGGGGCGATCTGCGGGTATTGGGCGATCTCGTGGTGCAGCAAGTCGAGGACCTGGCGCTCAAAAATTTTGCCGCTTCTGTTACCAATCAATCATATGACCAGATGCCATATGCCCAGGATCGTTGGACGGAATATTGGATCGGAGGGGCGGTTTCCGTCATCGCCCCTCCCCCAGGCCAAGGGACGAATCCCCCGTTGCCTGATAATGTTCACCAGCAACAATATCCGACGCCAGGGGTGAGGCTCGACCGGTGGGAGTATGACCAGCTGAAGAAGATCGCGCTACGCTGGGGGACCTATTACCGCCTTGATCATGCGGGGCAACTCCATCCATATGGAGCTTCGGGTTCTGACCAGGGAGTCACGCCTGGAGAGGCGCTGGAATCCCAAGCCACAGGGGACCAACGGGGACTGATCTTCATCGATACGGTTGATGGGCAACCGCCCAATGCCGATAATATGGGAACACTGGTGCTGAATTCGAATTACGTTGAAGCGCTTCTAGCCGTGCAAGGCCACGTGGTGTTCAGGCCCCCTGCGGGAGGGAAGTCAATTTCCGTCCTCAGTCCATCTACGGCAGGGACAGAGTCGCTGGGTGCAAGGCTGCCGGTTCAATTGTCCGGTATCCACGTCAACGGCGTGCTGTATGCGGCTGGCGCAGTCAGGATTGAAAGATCTACTCGCCTGTACGGGGCCCTGCTGGCAGGACAAGGAGTGACGTCGATAGGAAGCGGGACAGTCATAGAGGTTTGGTACAACGCGGATTTGGCGCAGGGACTCTTTCGTGGGCTTCCGGTTGTGTATCGCGCTCCCGGAACCTGGCTGGCGAAATATTAGCAGGATGCTGAAACAGACCGCCAGCAGCGTTCTCACATCGTTCAGACCCTACCCCAGGAGGTACACCGCGGCCCGTCACTCGCTGCGGTCCTGCTGACTGCCTGTTTGAGCACCCTGTTAGGTGTTTTCGCATTTCCAATTAGTGAATTGCGATGTACGAAGTAGTCAACCGGTTTTCGGTCTCTTGATAGAGGCCAACATTGAGACGGGGTAGCAAATTTGCCATTGGAGACCGGCATTCTGAGTGGGGGGATATCGGGTAAGGTAAAGGTAGAGGGGAGTGGGGGCACGTCCAAGAAGGGGGCCAGCGGGACCAAGTCGATCAGCACGATTGAGCAGAATGTGCTGGATGCACTGGTCTATCGCGGAATCATCAGTCAAGCTGACGTGCGGGCGGCGGTCGAAGAGTCAAAGGTCTGTCAGCTGGACCTCGAGGCGGTGCTCATCGACCGTTATCATGTTCCGAAACAGGCCTTGGGATCTGCTCTGAGCGACTTTTATCAATGCCCCTACCTGCCATATGACGAACGGACGGTTATTGATAGCGACTTGCTGAAAACACTCAACGTCGATTATCTCAAAAATAATCTCTGGTTGCCGATCGCCCGTCGAGGCTCGCTGATCGACATCCTCACCAGCGATCCGCACGATCTCGACAAGGGTTGGGACATGCGGCGCACATTTCCAGGCGTGACCATTCGCTATGCCGTGGGCTTGCGCCGGGACATCGAACAGTTTCTGCAACTGGCGAGGGGCCAGGGAAACAGCGGGTCTATCGGTGCAATTCTCGGCAAATTGATCAATGAGATCCATCTCGAGCCTACCATCGACCCCGTATCCGGTGGGATCGACGAGAACGATTCGGCCATTGTGCGGCTGGCCAACCAAATGATCGCCGAAGCTGACCGCCTCGGGGCGTCAGATATCCACATCGAGCCATATGAAGATCGTAAAGACATGGCTGTGCGTCTACGCATTGACGGTACGTGCTTCACCTACATGGGAATTCCAGCGGCTTATCGGCGTGCCGTCGTATCACGCATCAAAGTCATGGCCAATCTCGATATCGCTGAACGGCGCAAACCTCAGGATGGCAAGATCCGGTACCGGCTGGGGAAAGATCGGGAGATCGAATTGCGCGTTGCGACTCTGCCTACTGCGGGACAGGACGAAGATGTCGTGCTACGCCTCCTCACGGCCAAGCAACCGATGCCGCTCGACTCGATGGAATTTGCTCCCGCTATTTTGCCGGCCATTCAGACCATCGCTGAGAAGCCATATGGGATTATCTTGTGTGTCGGACCAACTGGGTCCGGCAAAACGACGACGCTGCATGCCATCCTCAAGCACATCAATACTGACGAGCGGAAAATCTGGACTGCCGAAGACCCTATTGAAATTACCCAGGACGGTCTTCGCCAAGTCCAGATTCATCCGAAGATCGGTCTCACCTTTGCGACCGCGATGCGTGCGTTTCTGCGTGCCGACCCAGACGTCATCATGATCGGCGAGATGCGGGACAAAGAAACAGCCGACATCGCGATTGAAGCCTCGCTTACCGGCCACTTGGTGCTCAGTACTCTCCACACGAACAGCGCAGTCGAAACAGTGACCCGGCTGTTGGATCTTGGGTGCGACTCTTTTAACTTTGCCGATGCCATGTTGGGAGTGCTTGCCCAGCGTCTATGCAAGAGGATTTGTACTCAGTGCAAAGAGATCTATCATCCGACCAGAAAGGAGTATGACGAACTGGTGCAGGGGTATGGGGCACAAGAGTGGTCCACACTCGGCATCGAATATAGTAGCGAATGGGGTCTGTATCGTGGACGAGGTTGTGAGTCATGTAACAGGACCGGTTTCAAGGGGCGAATTCCCCTGCATGAATTGCTGCTTCCTTCGGAGGGGATAAAGCAGCTCATCCAGACTCGATCTCGAACCGTCGAGATTCTCACACATGCAATGACCGAAGGCATGGCGACATTGATCCAAGACGGAATTCGAAAGGTGCTACAGGGCTTCACTACCTATCGCCAAGTCAGAGCGGTGGCGACGAAGTGAGGGAGAGGTTTCTGCAGCCTACCCCATGGCAGGGCGGCACAAAATGTGCGCCCGCTATGACACAAATTGTCGATCTTCTCCAGAAATCTGCCTAATTCTTCCCCCATCGCAAGTCAACAAATAGATTGTAAATCAATGAGTTGAGACTCCATGACCGGTCAAAATTATCGGCATGCCAATTGCTCAATTGGCGGCCAGCCATGGGTGTATGTATGAAGACACAGTGCGATAAGGTCCTGTCTCGTGAAACAGGGTTTTCGTTGATCGAACTCATGATTGCCGTAGCGATTATCGGGATCGCTGCAGCGATTGCCATACCCAGTTTCACAAGGATGTACATAGACTATGAAGCGAAGGCCATAGCCTCTGAGATCACCCGCCATCTTGTGGTAGTTCGTACGAGGGCCATGACGACGAATCAGACCTTGAACGTCCAAATCGTATTGGTGAACGGGAATATCCAGATGACAACGACCAACCTCGCCGGTACCTCGGCTCTTCAAGGACTCAATGGGATTACGGCGAGGCATATGTCGCCATTAGTCTTCAACAACGGCGGCATCCCAAACGGTGGAGTGGTCCAGTTTAACTCCTATGGGATTAGGACGAGTGTGCCGGGCACGGGGGTACAGACGATCCAGGTTGGGGGGACTCTCGGAGGAACTCCAACCACGCAATATCGCATTAACATTGCTCCAAGTGGAACCAGTGGACTTGTGAGGCTGTGATGACAAACAGGACTCATCGGGAACAGGGGTTTACGCTCATTGAGGCCATGTTGTCGTCGGCCATTCTTGCTGTTGGGTTACTCGGCTTGGCTGGGATGACGACATTGTCGTTCACACGTAACAGCGACAGCAATGAAGTGATGGTTGCCACAAACCTTGCGACGGAACTCGTCGAACGGATGCAATTTAATCGGAGGAACCTCGTGAACGGCTATAACGGAATCAATCTGACTTCGGCGAATCCCGCGCTCTGTGTACAGCCAGCGGGGACACAGCCAGTGGCGCGAGGTGATTGTCTGCAGTGGCAGACCCGCCTGTTCGCTTCGGGATTGACAGGGGTCCAAGCCCAGGTGGCGGTGGCGGCTGTGGGGCCTGTGGGACTCAATCAAAATAATATCGCCGTCACGGTCACTTGGGTTGGCTCCAGTCAAAACACCATCGCGGGGGGATCAGCAGCCTGGGTGCCTGGGACCAAAAGGGTCGCGGTGAACACGATGATTGCGCCGGAATGAAAGGGCGATTGGGAAAGGGATGGGCGAACGAGATGAGATTGTGTGACGAACAAGCTGAGCAGGGGTTTACATTGGTCGAAATCATGGTGGCGACGGCCGTGACCTCTGTCATCGTATTGGCCGGCATGGCTGCCCTGACGATGACCGGCAAGGCCGTACGGGCCAATGAGCAAACCTCCGATGCCCAACAGAATGCGCGTATGGCGATGGAGATGATTACCCACGATATCAAAATGGCTGGGTTTGGCCCTCCTATCGATCCCGCAAGGAATCCTCCTCCGGTTGGAAACTGCGGCATTGGTACGACTCCCGTACCAATCCTTCCAGGGGATAACAATCCGACCGTCGGCGTTAATGATACGGGACCGGATCAAATATCGCTTGTGGTTCCCCTCACAGTTTATGCAGCGCCGGGGATTACGGCCTGGCAGACCACAGCACCACTTGGGGTAGGAGGAGGGGGCTTTGCAAATGTGCCGATCAACGCTGCCGTCCCTGCAGCTATGACCGCGGCTGGGTTCGGTGCAAATTCCTTCATTTCGATCGGCGGGATCGTCATGGCTCAGGTGCAGGGAGCTGCCGCTCCCATCCTGTTGACTGTTCCCGTTCCTGGGCCGATACAGATTCCCACTGGAACACAAGTATTCATCCTGCAGTGCATCACCTATCAGGTCATTCCTCAGCTTGCCGGTGGTATTCCCGGCGCAGATACCAACAATATCTGTGGCGGCAATGCTCCTTGCCTGGTCCGCGGCATAGCGAATGCCACTGTCAACAGTTTTGGTCGCGTCCTGCCGAACTGCAACGTCCCGAACAGTCCCTGTTTACCAATCGTCAACGGGATCGAGGATATCCAGTTTGCCTATGCCTGCGATGGTTGTCTCTTACCGGCCCCCGGTCTTTCCGAGCCTGATGGTCGGATTGACGACGTGAGCCTGAACCTCATCTTTGATCAACCGGACTATATCTCGAACCAGATCTGGAATACTCCGCCCATGACTCCGTCCGCAATCAAAATGGTCCAAGTGTCGATCGTCGCCCGGCAACAGTCGATAGATAATGGGCTTGGAGAAGGGAATTCACAGATAGGACCGGGAGTCTTATCCACAATCTTTCTCACCGTCAATGACCATCCTCATGCAGGCGGCGTCTTTGTGGCAGGCGATGCTGCGGCGCAGGTTCCTCCCTATGCATCGGTGCGCAGGAGGGTGGTGACCAGAACGGTAGAGACGAGAAATGCGAGACCTTGGTCCTGAATTGGGAAGGAAGACGACAATGGGTGAGCAGCACAGGAAGTCATATGTAAAGGACGAAAGGGGGGTGAGCCTGATCACCGTTATGATGGTGATCCTGATCATGACCCTGATGGGGATTTCAATCCTGGCCGTCACTGGATCTGAGCGGCAAATTGCCGGTTCCGTCAGCGCCAATGAAGCTTCGGTGGCAGCGGCTGAGTCTTGTGTGAGCACCGGAGCGAATGTGCTCCAGCAGTTTTTTGTGAACCATGCTGTACCGGCAGCATTGCTCTCGAACGCGGTTCCTCCTGGTCCGGTGCCGCTTGCAAATCAGGCTGTCTTAACTGCAGAGCTCATTGCTGATGGGGGCAATCCGGACGTCCCGGTTGGAGCCGGTTCTGCGCCAAACCTGTCGATGACGGTTGGCAACTATCAGGTCTTTGGCGACATCGATCGGATGTATGTCCAATGTGCCCCAGGAAGCGATTGTACAGTCGGTAGCGAGACCGCACGGCGAGATTTCTACTTTCAGATCACTTGTGTGGCGCAAAACCTGGCTACTGGAATAACCAGTCAAGTCGGTGCCACGTATGTCTGCAACAATCCAGGGGAGTTTTGTCAGCCGAGGCCTTACTAGATCAGCGTTAGCCAATGAGGAGGATCACCATGATGGATGACGCTCGTAAGCAGAGAAAATGGAAGGGCCTCCACCCAGCCAGCCTGCTGGTTGGACTGAGTCGATTGCTTCTACGGACCGGGGTTACGCTGTCGGCAGTGGCAGTTCTCTCCGTCGTGAGCCTCAGCATCACACAGGCCGACGATCCCCCTCGCTCAGTCATGACGGTGGGCTATCAAAGCGGCACAATCACCGCTATCCATGAGAAAACGCTAGACATTGATGGACGAACCTATGGCGTGACACCGGACATCGTCATGCTTGACGAACATGGAGACATACTGGATCCCGGTCGCCTCATGGTGAGCGCGGAGGTGAAGTTTCACGTCAAGAAAGAGCAAAGCAACATGATTGAGAAGATGATTGTGAAGCTCCCTCGCTAAAAAAGGGAAATCGGTGGGCAGGATGATTGAGTAACAAGAATGGAGGGTGCCATGAAGAGCCCGAACATCGCCACTCGTGGAACCGTCATGCTGGCCTTGATAGGTTGTCTCGTGGGGCCCGGTCCACTGCAGGCCCAAACGATGGACCAGTACTACGCTGTACCGCCCTTCGTCAGTGATCAGGTCGCGCCCAATATCATCCTGCTGCTCGACAACTCAGGCAGTATGAGCAATCTGGCTTGCGACTTTTCTGACCCCGCCGATGGGGACTGCAGTGATGCAGGAGATAAGAATTTCGATAGCACGGTGCAATTTTCCGGCTACTTCGATCCTCTCCTTTGTTACACCTACGATTCTGGCGCCGATGCCCGCTTCGAACCAGCGACAGTAAAGGCAACTCTGGCAACGGCTTGTTCTACGACGGAGTGGGATGGAAACTTTTTGAACTATGCGACATTTAGGCGGTTCGATGCCCTCAAGAAATCAATGATCGGGGGGGATTGTTTTGTCGCACGGGCTGCAGACGGAACTTGTCCGACGAATGGGACCCCAGCCCTGAAGACTGTGCGGGCACAGGCGACAGGAGTGAATGTGGAGCTTACGGATACAGTCTGGGCTGGAGGTCTGGGAGCCCAAACGTACTTGGGAAGAATTCCTTCCGCTGATAGAGCTGGCAATCCCGCAACCCTCTGGATCGGCGTCGCAGACGCCTATTTTTGTGTCGATAATGACAACTCGTTCAATATCGACTGCGGAGATGGTTACAGTCAAAGGAAATATCAACTCAAGATCGGCTATGCCACAGAGCCGACCGGGGTCATTCAGCAGATCGGGACCCAGGCTCGGTTCGGGTTGTTTGAGTTCAAACCGACTGGGGATGGAGCCAGGATGTTGGTGGGCATCGGTTCTCGCCAATCGATCGATTTTTCAGGATCAACCGTGGAGACCTTTATCTCCAATACGGCAGCCATGGTGGACGCGGTCCAGGAGTCATTCCCCTCGACCTGGACACCCCTGTCCGAATCGTTGTATGAAACAGCCCGCTATGTTGCCCAGATCAATTCCACATACGATAGCAGTAACTACGTCTATCCCATCGCCTTTTCCGGAGGTATCTCAAACGGCGTAGCATTCCAAGCGACAGGAGTCGGCTCGATAGGAGCGTCTGAAATCACCGCTTTGACAGGCAGCGAAACCTGTACGGCCGGGGCCGGCTATATCACAAATGCCTGCGGCAGGGATCCGTACTTTTTTGGAAGCAATCACACGCCTGCCTGGGCGACGACTTCCACCCAGGTCCGCTGCTGCAAGACCTTCGTCATCCTCGTGACGGACGGGGAACCGACGCAGGATACCAATATTCCGGCAGGGAGTCAGGATTACGGTCATGGGCGACATGGGACTCACTGCACCGGTGGGAACACGACGATTCACGCCCCCAATGGTACATGTAACACGAACAATCTGACTCCTGCCGCCACTTTGTTGGGGGAACACAAGACCGATTATGCGGACAGTGGGAATCACTATCTTGATGATGTGGCCTACTGGGCCCATACGAATGACCTTCGGCCCTGCACCGCCACTGGGACTGACGGCACGATAGCGGTGCTCAACGTGACGGGCCATTGCCTGCAGGGGTTGCAAAATATTACGGTCTACACTTTCTTTGCTTTCGGTGGCATCGCGGG
>Ga0134122_10000056_pt1 | contig 54783 bp, 52 predicted proteins | sample KB302_FD_96461 | JGI IMG/M metagenome (GOLD analysis project Ga0134122, IMG submission 96461) | Terrestrial soil microbial communities without Nitrogen fertilizer from Kellogg Biological Station, Michigan, USA - KB3-0-2 | ecosystem: Environmental > Terrestrial > Soil > Unclassified ... | reverse complement strand
GAGCACCTGATTTGCCAGCTCGTCGAGCGGGCAATGTATCCATGACCCTGACCATTGCCTTCGCGCAGCTGAATCCCACCGTGGGCGACGTCGCCGGCAACACGGCGCTCGTGCGCCGCATGCGCGATGACGCCGCCGCGCAAGGCGCGGATCTCGTCGTTTTCTCGGAACTGGTGCTGGTCGGCTACCCGCCGGAAGACCTCGTGCTGCGGCCGGCGCTTGTCGAAGCGGCCGCCGACGCGTTGCGCGACCTGCAGCGCGAAAGCGCCGCCCCCGGGATGCCGGGCATCGTTGTCACGCTGCCGTGGAAAGAGGGTGGACGCGTCCGCAACACCGCGGCGCTCGTCGCGAACGGGCGCGTGGACCTGCGGTTCAAGCACGAGTTGCCGAACTATGGCGTCTTCGACGAGAAGCGCGTGTTCGAACCGGGCCCGCTGCCCGAACCGGTGATGTTCAGGGATGCCACCATCGGCATGCCGATCTGCGAGGACATCTGGCTCGACCACGTGACCGCCCATCTCGCGGCCAGCGGGGTGCAGTTGATGCTGGTCCCGAACGGATCGCCCTTCGAGGTCGACAAGTTCGAGCACCGGCTCGAGCTGGCGCGCGCCCGCGCCACTGCGGCGGGCGTGCCGCTCGCCTACATCAACCAGGTCGGCGGGCAGGACGAGCTCGTCTTCGACGGGGGATCGTTCGTCATCAACGCGGACGGCTCGCTGGCGTGCGTGATGCCGTTCTGGCGCGAGGCGTTGACGCTGACGCGCTGGACGTCTGATGGTCCGGCGGGTCCGAAAGGACCCGCCCTACGCCCGGGTGCAAAAGGCCCTGCCCTACGGTGTCAGGAGACGGCGCACTGGTCGCCGCAGCCGCGGCTCGACGCCATCTACAACGCGATGGTGCTCGGCCTGCGCGACTACGCGCGCAAGAACCGGTTTCCGGGCGTCGTCCTCGGCATGTCGGGCGGCATCGACTCGGCGCTGACGGCGGCGGTGGCCGTGGATGCGCTGGGAGCCGCGCACGTCCGTGGGGTCCGGCTGCCGTCGCGCTTCACCAGCAAGGCGAGCCTGGACGATGCGGAGGAATCGGCGCGGATGCTGGGGATGCGGCTCGACACGGTGCCGATCGAATCGCCGGTCGCCGCGACGGAAGCGACGCTCGCGCCGCTCTTCGAAGGGCGCCCTCGCGATGTCGCGGAGGAGAACCTGCAGGCGCGGATTCGCGGGGTCGTCCTCATGGCGCTGTCGAACAAGTTCGGCGACCTGCTCGTGACCACGGGCAACAAGTCGGAGATGTCGGTCGGCTACGCGACCCTCTACGGCGACATGTGCGGCGGCTACTCGGTGCTGAAGGACATCTACAAGACCGAGGTCTACGCGCTCGCGCACTGGCGCAACGAGCACGTCGTCGACGGCGGATGCGGCCCGCGCGGCCGCGTGATCCCGGAATCGTCCATCACGAAAGCGCCGACCGCGGAGCTGCGGCCGAACCAGACAGATCAGGATTCGCTGCCGCCGTACGAGGAGCTCGACGCGATCCTGCGTGGCCTCGTCGAGGAAGAGCTGAGCGTCGCGCAGATCGTGGCGCGCGGCTTCGCGCGCGAGACCGTCACGCGGGTGCAGCGGCTGCTCTACTCGGCGGAATACAAGCGGCGGCAGGCGCCGCCAGGCGTCAAGATCACGCGCAAGAGCTTCGGGCGGGATCGGCGGTACCCGCTGACCAATGCCTTTCGGGAATGAGATCGCCCGGCGGGTCCGCCTGCGCCCCGACTCAGTCGCTCGGCGGGACCCGCCCCACGTACGGTCATCGGGCGTATTCGGTCGGCGCGGCCTCGCCGCGGAAATAGCGCGCGCGATCGTCCGGGCGATAGATCCGCACCTGGCCGGCGATTTCCGCGGCCGGCGGCCAATCGAGCTTGCCGGTGTCGCTGCCGGCGAACCGTTGCCGGAAGTTCGGCTCTTCCCACCTTTCGAACAAGAGATACGGCTCGAGGCCGCGCGTGCGCGTGTAGGCGATGGCGCGGTCGAGCCATGCCGGATCGAGCACGTCCCACACCAGCGTGTTGCGATGGCCGTAGTAGCGCACGCTGCCGCTCTCCCAGCTGGTGACGACCAGCGCATTCGGCGGCAGGTGATCCGCGACGTAGGCGCCAGCGCGCAGGTAGCGCGATTCCAGGCGCTGCAGATCGAAGACGCTGCGCGCGCGTCCTTCGCGCACGAACACCACGGCGAGCGCCACCGCCAGCACCGCAACGACCACCGCGTGCGCCCGCTCTTCGTACCTCGCGCGCCGCGGCGTGGGTGCCCACCGGCGCAACAGGTGAAACATCACCTCGTCGACGACGGCGACGGTGAGGATCAGGATCAACGAGATCGCGGGAAGCAGGAAGCGGAGGTACCACCAGTCGTTGAACACCGCGTACGGCAGGTAGCACAGCGCGTTGACCGCGGCGAGCGACAGCAGCAACAGGCTGACGCGGCGTGGCCGCAGGGACGGACCGGCCAGCGCGAGGAGCCAGATCGGCGTGTGGGATTCCGTCATCCACGTCGCGTAACGGACGGCGTTGGCGCCGACGCGATCGAGGGCGAAGAGCCCGTCGAGCGCTCCGTATCCCGACCGCAGGGGCGAGCCGTAGAACATCCACTGGATGAGCGCGACCGCGATGCAGCCGGGCGCAGAGGCGGCGGCAAAGATCAGCGCAGGGGTCAGACCATGATGCCGACGCGAGGCATCCTCTCGAGTCGTCCCTTCACCGCGGTCTGACCATGTGAGAAAGTACGCGCCGAGCACCAGGCCCATCGGAAGAAGGTTCGGCCTGATGACGATCGCTCCGCTCGTCGCGAGACCCGCCATCAGCGGCGCGCGCGGCCGCTCGCTGGTCGCCAGGGCCGCGGCCAGTACCCACAGCGCCGCCGCGGGCACGTCGCTCATCGGCTGCATCAGTTGAAAGAGAAACGCGGGGCTGCAGGCGGCCAGCAGCGCCGAGGCGAGCCCGACGGGCCTCGACAACCGCCTTCCGAGTAGATACACCGACCACACGAGCAGCGCGCCGAACAGCGGCACGACGAGAAACACCGCGTCGGGCCGCCTGAAGCCGGTTCCTACGTATGCGAAGGGAGCCATGACGAGCGACAGCCCCGCCGGGCACATCGGCACGGCGGCGCCGCGAACGGTTGGGGACGGGATGTGTCCGGCGGGGGCAAATGTCAGCGGCGGGTCGGGCCACGGCGCCTGGAGCGCGAGCGGCTCGACGGCCTGCAGGCGTCCGCTCGCCCACGCATCCGCCTGGTGCACGTAGCAATAGGAATCGGAGCCGCCGGCCGCGAACGTGCCCCAGTGGATTCCAACCGCACACACCGCCGCCGCCAGCGCCGCGACGGCGAACTTCAGCGAAACCTCTCCTTCACCAGCACTTCGACGGCGCGGACGCCGTCGCGCCAGCCGATCTTCTTCCCCTGCGCGCGCGAACGCGGATCGAACTTCACCGGCAGCTCGTGGATGCGGTGCCCGCCGCGCAGCAGCCGCGCCGTGATCTGCGGCTCGATGTCGAAGCGATTGGCGTCGAGCCGCAGCGACCGGGCGACGTCGGCCCGCATGATCTTGTAGCAGGTCTCCATGTCGGTGATCGACGAGCCGAACAGCAGGTTCGTCGTGCCCGTCAGCGCGCGGTTGGCCGCAATGGTGACCCACGGCGCCGCCGGCCGTCCGGCCAGGAACCGCGATCCGAAGATGACATCGGCCTCGCCGCGCACGATGGGCGCGACGAGCGCGGACAGCTGCTGCGGATCGAGCTCGAGGTCCGCGTCCTGAATGGCGATGATGGTGCCGGTTGACGCGTCGAGGCCGAGCCGGATGGCCGCGCCTTTCCCGGCATTCTTTTCGGCGTGCATGATGCGGATCCCGGATCCCGCATCCCGGATCCCGGCCGGCGCCGAGTCCAGCACCTCGCGCGTGCCATCTGTCGATCCGTCGTTGACGACGAGGATCTCACGCGCCACGGGCAGGTCGATGGAGCGCAGCCGTTCGATGACGGCGAGCACGGTGCGGACCTCGTTGTAGACGGGGACGATGATGGAGAGGAGCTCGCGATCCGGGCGGTTCACCGCCGTCGCGCCGGCGTCCGCTTCGGCGGCGCGGGCCGGTATTCGAGCATCACGTTGCTGATGATGGCGACCGGCTGGCCCGGCAGGCTGAAGTTGTCCACGCCGTCGAGCCGCTCGACGGCGAGCTTTTCGCCGAGGATGCTCACGCGCTCTTCGGTCTCTGGAATCTGGATCACGATCGCCTCGGAGCCGGACGGTGCGACCGCCTTCACGCCGCCTGGCCCGGCGCCGCCGCCGATGCGATCCACCAGGTCGCTCGCGCCCCGGAACTCGCTCTGCACCACCGCCCGCGATACCAGCGTGTTGTCCATCGTCAGCACGCCGATGCTGGCGGTGTAGCGGCGGTAGGCGCGGTTCGACTTGATCAGCTCCTCCGAATACATGTGGCGGTTGTGGAGGTCGAAGCTGAGCGTCACCGGGCCGACGTGCGGCGGAATTTCGACCAGGATGCCGTCGGCCGGCTCGCGCCCGGTGAGGACGTCGCAGAACATGCGGCCCGTCCGCACGCCGCTGCCGAGCGGGTTCGGACACGTGATCGAGGCCGGGTCGGTCTGCAGCGGCGGGAGCGGGGCCGGCTTCGGCGCCGCGCGACGGGCCGGCGCGCGCGCGGGCGCCTTGGGCGCGGTACGCGTCTGGCCCCACGCGCCGGGTGCGGCGACGAGCGCGAGCACGACGAGGACGATCAGTCGCTTATACATGCCAGGCCGGGTGACGGCACCATCGAGGTCGTCGTCAGGCCGCGCACCTTGATCAGCTCGAGGAATTCCATGCGCGTCCGCGAGCTGTCGCGGAAGGCGCCGAGCATCGCGCTGGTGATGGCGAACGAGTTCTGCTTCTCGACGCCGCGCATCGACATGCACAGGTGCGTGCCTTCGCAGACGACGGCGACGCCGAGCGGATCGATCTTTTCACGGATCGTCTCGGCAATCTGGTTCGTCATCCGCTCCTGGATCTGCAGCCGCCGCGCGAAGACGTCCACGAGCCGCGGGATCTTGCTGAGCCCGATCACCCGCTGGCGCGGAATGTAGGCGACGTGGCATTTCCCGAAGAACGGCAGCAGGTGATGCTCGCACAGGGAGTAGAAGTCGATGTCCTTGACGATCACCATCTCGTTATAATCGACGGTGAAGAGCGCGTCATTGAGGACTTCGTCGATGTTCGCGTCGTATCCGCCGGTGAGAAACCGCAGCGCCTTTTCGACACGCGCGGGCGTCCGCACCAGCCCTTCGCGATCGGGGTTCTCGCCGAGCTCGATCAGGAGCCGCCTGATCAGATCCTGCACCCTCGTATTGTACATCGCGGCTTTTTCGTCCCTGGTCCAGGCGCAGGGAGACGATCCCGATGCGCTCTACCGCCAGCGGGAGGATGTGGCGAAGGCGCAACGCGCCGCCGACATCTGGAGCAGCCGGCTCACCGCCAACCCGCGCGACTTCGAGTCCGCGTGGAAGCTGGCGCGCGCCGAGTACTGGATCGGCACGCAGGGACCGATGGCTCAACGACGCACCGCCCTCGAGCGCGGAACGGACGTCGGCAAGATCGCCAGCATGCTCGAGCCGATGCGCCCGGAGGGCCTCTTCTGGATGGCCGCCAGCATGGGCGCACTCGCGGAATCGTACGGCCTGCGCCAGGGCCTCAAGTACCGCGGCCCCATCAAGGACGCGCTCGAACAGGTGTTGATGATCAACCCCGCGTTTCAGAACGGGTCCGCGGACCGCGCGCTCGGCCGCTGGTACTTCAAGGTGCCGGGCCTCTTCGGCGGCAGCAAGACGAAGTCGGTGGAGCACCTGAAAAAATCGCTCACCTACAATCCGAACAGCACCGCATCGCACTACTTTCTCGCCGAGACGCTGCTCGACATGAAGCGCACCGACGAGGCGCGCGAGGAGCTGCAGAAGGTGCTCGACGCCCCGATCGACCCCGAGTGGGCGCCCGAGGACCGCGATTTCAAGCGCAAGGCGCAGGCCCTCCTGAAATAGGGGCTGACCGGAAGGCCGGCTCCTGCGATCGATAATAGGGAAGCTTGCCGCTGCCTTCGGCCGTTTCCGTCCTCCGCCACCGCAACTTCCGCCTGATCTGGATCGGCCTGATGCTGTCCTTCACCGGCTCGTTCATGCAGAACGCCGCGCTGCTGTGGAACGTGTCGCTGCTCGTGCCGCCCGACCGGAAAGGCCTCGCGCTCGGCGCGGTCGGCCTGGTCCGTGTCGTGCCGATCGTCATCTTCTCGATGATCAGCGGCGTCGTGGCCGATGCGTGGGACCGGCGCAAGCTGATGCTCCTGACGCAGTCCGGCTCCGCGGTCGTCGCCGCCGGCCTCGCGGCGCTGGCGCTGGCCGGGAACACGTCCGTCTGGCCGGTGTACGCGCTCGCGGCGCTGAGCTCCGCCGTCGGCGCCTTCGACCTGCCGGCGCGCCAGTCGCTCGTCCCGAGCCTCGTGCCGCGCGAGGACCTGCCGAACGCGATCAGCCTCAATACGATCATGCAGCAGACGTCGCAGGTCCTCGGGCCCGCGCTCGGCGGCATCGTGATCGCGTCGATGAACGTCGGGTGGGCCTACGTGTTCAACGCGGTGTCGTTCGCCGCGGTCATCGTCGCGCTGTTGATGATGCGTGACGTGCCGCGGCCCGAGCACCCGGCGTCCATGGACGCGGTGTCGTGGGAAGCCGCGCTCGAGGGGTTGCGCTTCGTCTTCCGCTCGCCGCTGATTCTTTCCACGATGCTGCTGGACTTCTTCGCCACGTTCTTCTCGTCGGCGACCGCGCTGCTGCCGATCTTCGCGCAGGACATCCTCCACGTCGGGGCGAGGGGATACGGCTGGCTGTACGCCGCCCCTGCCGTCGGCGCGACGATGATGAGCGCGGCGATGGTGCTGCTGACGAGCCGCATCAACCGCCGCGGGGCGGTGCTGCTGTGGGCGGTCGGACTCTACGGCCTGGCGACCGTCGTGTTCGGCTTCTCGCGGTCGTTCTGGATCACCTTTGCCGCGCTCGCGCTGACCGGCGTCGCCGACACGGTCAGCATGGTCATCCGGAACATCGTCCGGCAGCTGGAAACGCCCGACCGGCTGCGCGGCCGGATGATCGGCGTGAACATGGTGTTCTTCATCGGCGGCCCGCAGCTCGGCGAGCTGGAGGCGGGCGCCGTCGCCAACTGGCTCGGCGCGCCGTTCTCGGTGATCAGCGGCGGCCTCGGATGCATGATCGCGGTCGCGTGCCTGGCGGCCGTGACGCCGGAGCTGCGACGCTACCGCGCGGCACCGGTGACCACGGCCAAGGCGTTCGCCAACGAACCGGTCCGCACGACGCAGGGAGAGCCGTCGACTTCGTCGTAAATCCCAAATCCCAAATCCCAAGTTCCAAGTTCCAATGCCCAGCCTTTTCGATACATTCACCTCGCGCGGCCTCACGCTTCCCCATCGCATCGTCGTCTCGCCGATGTGCCAGTACTCGAGCCACGACGGGTTCGCCAACGACTGGCACCTGGTCCATCTCGGCTCGCGGGCGATTGGCGGCGCGGCGCTCGTGATCACCGAAGCGACAGCCGTGACCGCGGAGGGGCGCATCAGCCCGCAGGACCTCGGCATCTACAAGGATGCGCACGTCGAGACGCTGCAGCGCATCGTCCGTTTCGTGCACGCGCACGGGAGCGCGGCGGGCATGCAGCTCGCGCACGCCGGCCGCAAGGGGAGCACGGAGGTTCCGTGGGAAGGTCACGGCGGGATCGCGCCGAAGGACGGCGGATGGATTCCGGCTGGCCCGACGCCGGCGCCGTTCTCGGACACCTTTCCGGTGCCTCAGGCGCTGAATTCGTCCGAAATCCGCGCTGTCGTCGACGCGTTTCGCGATGCGGCCGTCCGCGCGCACAACGCCGGCTTCGACATGATCGAGCTGCATGCCGCGCACGGCTATCTGATTCACGAATTCCTCTCGCCCCTCACCAACACGCGCACCGACGAATACGGCGGGTCGTTCGAGAACCGCATCCGTCTCTGTCTCGAGGTCGTCGACGCGGTGCGCGAGGTGTGGCACGAGCGTTCGCCGGTGTGGCTGAGGATTTCGGCGACCGACTGGATCGAGGGCGGCTGGGACGTCGGCGACGCGGTGGAACTGGCCAGGCGCGTCCGCGCGCGCGGCATCGACCTGATCGACTGCTCCTCCGGCGGCCTCGAGATGAGGCAGCGAATCGCGCTCGGGCCGGGCTACCAGGTGCCGTTCGCCGAGCGGATCCGCCGCGAAGCCGGCGTCGCGACCGGCGCCGTCGGCCTCATCACCACCGCCACGCAGGCCGACGCCATCGTCCGCGAGGAGAAGGCCGATTGCGTGCTGCTCGCGCGGGAGATGCTGCGCGACCCGTACTTCCCCCTGCACGCGGCGCAGGAACTCGGCGTCAAGATCCCGTGGCCGGTGCAGTACTCGCGCGCCGCTCCGGAAGGTGCGCCGACACGTCGGTCAAGAGGAGACTGACTCGGACAAGAGCACAAAGACGTGGAGCCACGAAGGCCACGAAGAGCACGAAGGGAAAGAACACAAAGAGTGAGCGGTCGCCGGGGCCGCCGAAGGCGGCCACGGGTTGAGGCGCGCGCCGGGAACCAAGCCGCATGGACAACCGGGCGGCTTGTTCCCGGTGACGCGTCTCACCCGTCGTCGGCCTGCTTCGCAGGCCGACCCGGCGACCGCTCTCTTCGTGTTCTCTTTTCTTTGTGTCCTTTGTGCTCTTCGTGGCTCGAATTCTTTGTGCTCTTCGTGCTATCCCGCCGCGCGCACGTTGACGCGCAGCGTCCCCACCTTCGCGATCGTCGCGACAATCTCGTCCCCTGGCTTCATCGCCGCGACGCCCGCGGGCGTGCCGCTGAGGAAGATGTCACCCGGGTAGAGCGTGTAGAACGTCGACGCGTACTCGATCATCGCGGCGACGTCGCGGATCATCTGGCTCGTGTTCCCCTGCTGGCGCCGCTCGCCGTTGACGTCGAGCTGCAGGTCCAGGTCCTGCGGATCGGGGATTTCGTCCGCGGTCACCAGCCACGGGCCCAGCACCGAATAGGTCTCACACGACTTGCGGAGGCTGCGCTCCTCCTTGCCGTGCGGCGTAATGTCGAGCGCGACGGCATAGCCCGCCACGTGCGTCAGCGCATCCTCGCGCTTGATGTTCGCTCCCTGCCTGCCGATGACGACGCCGAGCTCCACCTCGTGATCGATCCGGCGCTCGAGCATGCGGAGGGCGATGCCCTGGCTCGCGCCCGAGAGCGAACCGTTCGCCTTGAGAAAGAGGCCGAGCGACATCGCGTTGGCGACGGCCGCCTCGTCTTGCCCGGTCCGGTAGTTCATCGGCGCGCCGATGATCTTGCTCGGGTTGGCGACGGGGCTGAGCAGCTCGAGGCGATCGATGGGTGTCGCCGGCGCATCCATCGCCAGCGCGCGGGCGCGCGCGCTCACTTTCTCCAGGTTCGCCATCAGCATGTCGCCGGGCGGCAGCGGATAGCGATAGGCGGGCAGTTCGTCGAGCGCCGCCGTGACATCGCGGACCCGGTCTCCCTCGACGACCCCGAGACGGTTCTCTCCGAAGCGGCACAGTCGCATAGACGGGCGAGTATACTGCCGGCTGCCCACTGCCCACTGCCATGCGATACCTGACCTTTTCTCTTCCCAACGACACCACCCATCGCGTCGGCGTCCTCGAGGGCGACGCCGTCATCGAGCTTCCCGATTTCGAGAACATGCTCGCGCTCGTCAGCGCCAGTGTGGCAGGCCCCGCAGGTACGTTGCGTAGGGGAAAAAAGTACGCGACCGGTGACATCCGATGGAAGGCGCCGATTCCACGGCCGGCGAAGAACGTCTTCTGTCTCGGGCGCAACTACGCGGAGCACGTGCGGGAGGCGACGCAGGCACGCGGCCAGGACTTCAAGCTGCCGGCCCATCCGATCTTCTTCACGAAGGCGCCGACGACCGTCGTCGGCCCGTACGACGACATCGTGTGGGACCGCGGCGTCACCCAGCAGGTCGACTGGGAGGCGGAGCTCGGCGTCATCATCGGCGCCGGCGGCAAGAACATTCCGCGCGCCGAGGCGATGTCGCACGTCTTCGGCTACACGGTGATCAACGACGTCACCGCGCGCGACCTGCAGAACGCGCACATGCAGTTCTTCAAGGGCAAGACGCTCGACACCTTCTGCCCGATGGGCCCCTTCATCATCACCCCGGACGAATTCGGCGACCCGCATCGGAAGCGGGTCAAGCTGCGCGTCAACGGCGTCGAGAAGCAGAACGGCACCACCGCCGACATGATCTTTCCGATCGATCAGACCATCGAGTCGCTCTCGCGCGGCTGCACGCTGGAGCCGGGCGACATCATCTCCACCGGCACGCCGGACGGGGTCGGGATGGGACGGACGCCCCAGGAGTGGCTGCAGGCCGGCGACGCGATGGAGACCGAGGTCGAAGGCATCGGCATCCTCCGCAACCGGGTCGTCACGGCATAGCTTTCGCTAAGCGGACGTAGAGGCGGGCCTTGAGGTCCGCCTGCGAAAGGGGACGCCGATGTTGTTTCTCGTGATCCTGCTGGTCGTCTTCTGGTTCCTCGGGATGATTACGGCCACGACCCTCGGCGGATGGCTGCACGTTCTCCTTGTTGTGGCAATTGTTTTCCTGCTCATCCGGGTGATCAGGGGGATGCCGGTATAGACTTCCCGGATGGCCACGACGTTCAAGGCGACGATCGAGCACGTCAACCACACCACGTCGCGGGCGGTCGTCCGCTCGCACACACTCCTCGTCGATCGAGGCGTCGCCAAGGGCGGCTTCGACCTCGGCCCTGCCGGCGGCGAGTATCAGCTGGTCGCGCTGGGAGGGTGTTTCACGAGCCACCTGCTGGCGTGCATCCGCGCGCGCGACGCGGCGGCGATCACCAACGTCAAGGTGGCCGTCACCGGCACGCTCGACGGGACACCCGAGCGGTTTACGGCGTTCACCGTTGACGTCACGGCCGAGACGGCCGACCCGGCGCTCGCGCGCAAGCTGATCACGATGGCCAGCCGCGCCTGCCAGGTGATGAACACCCTCCGGCAGTCGGCGCCGATCGAGATCTCGTATCAGGGCGCGCCGATCGAGTCGGCGGAAGCCGTGGCATAGAACGGCAGCCCCTCCCGCGACAGCGCGACCCCGATGGCCGCCAGCCCGGCGGCCACCCACGCCCATTCCTTCAGCATCTGCCGCTGGATGAGCACGCCGGCGACGACTGGCGCCACGATCGACGCCATCGACATCAGCGACTGCGTGATGCCGAGCACCACGCCCTGCTCCTGCCGCCCCGCCTGCTGCGTGATGAGGCTCGTCAGCGCCGGGCGGATCACGCCGTTGCCGAACGCGGCCAGCGTCCCCGTGATCATCAGCACCACGAACGACGTCGCGATGCCGAGCCCGAAGTAGCCGACGACGAGCGCCACGAAGCCCGCCGCCACGAGCGGCAGTTCGCCGAAGCGCTTCACCAGCCGCCCGATGAGCCCGCCCTGCAGGATGATGCCGAGGAAGCCGACGTAGCCGAACACGTAGCCGATCTCGCGCGGCCCGAAGGGACGTCCCTGGTAGCTGAACCGCCGCTCGGCAAACAGCGCGAACCCGGAGATGAAGAGCGAGAACGAGGTGATGAAGGCCATGAACTGGAACAGCCGCTCGCGCAGCCCGGGCCGGGCGAAGTACTTCGCGTAGGTCTTCCAGTGGAGCGCCGCTTCGCGGTCGTCGAAGGCGTGCGCCGACTGCCGGCCGCCCTGCAGCAGCGTCGCGGTGCAGAGGATGCTCGTCGCCGACATCACGGCGGCGAGGTAAATCGGGGTCGTCATCCCGTACTTCGCCGACAGGTAGCCCGTCAGCGACGGCCCGATGAAGAAGCCGACGCCGAACGCGATGCCGATCAGCCCGAACGACTTCGCGCGCTGGCTCGGCTCCGTGTGATCCGAGATGTAGGCCTGCGCGAGCGAGAGGTTCCCGGCCGTCGCGCCGTCGAGGATGCGCGCGAGGTACAGCATCCACAGCGCCTGCGCGCGCGCCATGACGATGAAGCCGATGAAGGTGCCGACCTGGCTGATGAGCAGCATCGGCTTGCGGCCGACGCGGTCCGAGACGTGCCCGATGATCGGTCCCGCGAACAGCTGGCACGCCGCGTACACCGACACCAGCATCGTCGCCTGCAGCGGCGTTGCGTGGAAGGTCTCCGCGTAGATGGCCAGCAGCGGGATGACGAGCGTCATCCCGAACACGTCGACGAGCACGATGAGGAAGACGGGAAGCAATGAAACCGGGCGCGGCTGCTCGGCCGCCGATGCATCCATGGCTTCCATTATCATCCACCGATGCAGCTCGTCTTCGAACAGATTCGCGCCGGCGGCGACCGGAATTTCGGCTATCTCCTCGGCGACCGCGACGCCCGCCAGGCGGTGCTGATCGATCCCTCTTATTCGCCCGAGCTCTTCGTCACCCGCGCCGAGGAGCAGGGGCTCGCCGTCACGCACGTCATCAACACGCACGGCCACGAGGACCACGTCAACGGCAACGCGACCGCGACGGCGTTGACCGGCGCCGCGATCGCCGCGCATCCCGCGTGCCCCTCGTGCCCGGGCGTCGCGATTGCCGACGGCGACGGATTGAGCGTCGGCTCGCTGCGCCTGCAGTTCATGTACGTGCCCGGTCACGCCGCGGATCACGTCACGGTCTACGAGGCGCGTCACAACATCCTGATAACCGGTGACCTGATGTTCGTCGGCAAGGTGGGCGGAACGCGCACGGACGAGGACGCGCGCGTCGAGTGGGACAGCCTGCAGCGGGTGCTCGCGGCAATCCCCGACGCGGCGACCGTCTGGCCCGGCCACGACTACGGCGCGCGGCCAAGCTCGACGATCGCGCTCGAAAAGGAGACGAACCCGTTTCTCCGCTGCGCGGACCTCGCCGCATTCCTGCAGTTGAAGCGCGACTGGGCGGACTACAAGAAGCGTCTCGGATTGAAGTAGAGGCGGATCGGCCGTCTGCGCGCGTCGCGCGACGGCGAGCCGCCTCTACGATGAACGCCCGTCAGCGAAGGCCGAACCAGCGCCGCTTCGGCTCGCCATCATGGATGTGGTTGGCCATCTCCTGGATGGTGTCCATCGGAATCATCGTCATGTTGTGATCGGCGCGCGCGTGCGCTTCTTCCTTGGCGAGGACTTCATCCTCGTCTTTCCCGTAGATGACCGTGTCGCAACCGGAGAAAACTTCGCCGCATTTGAGCACTTTCGCCATGCTGCACCTCCCGGTGCGTCCGCCGTCGCGGCTGCACCGCTCGGGCGTGACACGTCCTGCCACCGTGGGCCCCATGCAAGATCGAAGTCGCGTCTCGCGCTCGGAACAACGCCGAGTTAGCGTGTGCTCGTGGTTGCTCCCTTCGTATACCGGAACACGCCTCCGCTCCCGGTCTTCGCCACGTAGACGACGCCGTCGCGATCCACCGCCACACCCTCGCGGCCGCCGCCACCCGCAAGGTCCGTCGCTTCCGGGTCGGGCACGAAGTAGCGCACCTTGCCGTCACGTTCGCCGCCGATGCGGAGGCCGCGCTTCACCGTCGGATTGGTGTTCGGCACGCCGGACTGCGAGTCGGCGCTATAGAGCATTCCCGCGCGATCGAGGAAGATGCCGCTCGGCCGCCCGAACTGCCTCCACTCGGCGAGGAACTTCCCGTCCTGGTCGAACACCTGGACGCGCGAGTTGCCGCGATCGGCGACGAGCAGCCGTCCCTGCGGATCGAGCACCAGGCCGTGCGGCGTGTCGAACTCGCCCTGTCCCGATCCCTTCCTGCCCCACTCCTTGATGTACTTGCCGTTGCGGTCGAACTTGACGACGCGCGCGTTGCTGTCGCCGCCGTGGCCGTCGGCGACGAAGATCGCGTTGGCGGTGACGAGCACGTCGGACGGCTGGTTGAAGGTGTCGGGGCCGCTGCCCGTGACGCCCGCCGTGCCGAGCGTCATCATCACGCGGCCCGTCGGGCTGAATTCGAAGACCTGCTGCCCCTTGCCGTTCTTCGCCTGGCCGTCGGTGACCCAGAGGTTGTCATCGGCGTCCACGAACAGGCCGTGCGGGTAGACGAACATACCGGAGCCGAACATCGCGACGAGGCGACCCGACGAGTCGAACTTCAGCAGCGGCGCCAGCGCGGAGCCGTCGCACGTCGCGCCGCCGCACCGCTCGAACACCCACACCGACTTGCCGTCCCTGTCGATGTCGATGCCGTAGGTCTGACCCATTTTGCGGCCGGCCGGCAGCTGGCCGAAGTTCTCGATCTTGTAGGGGTTGGGATAGTCGTTCGACGCGGCCTGCTGGCCGTGCGTGCGAACCTCGTCGAAGGCTACTGTGGAGACCAGGATGATACCGAGCACGAGGAGATTTCGATGTATCGCTCGCATGACGCCTCCTGGCCGCGGATTATAGACCTGGCAGGTCATCTGTAGGCCGGGTTCCGCGGTGCGGCAGGTGCCAGCGCGCTGCGGACCCGGCGTCAGAGATCTCCCAGATTTTTCTCCCTCACCAGTTTCCACAGCCGCGGCTTCGCGCCCGGATCGATCTCGACGAGATAGACCTCGTCGTTGTCCTGCGTGATTTTCACCGTCTGTTCAGGCGTCAGGTCGAACAGCGCGCGCAGCATCATCTGGTTGGTGATGCGGTGGCCGACGATCAGCACGTTGCCGGCAGGATGCTCGCGCCGTATCCGCTGCAGGCTCTCCCGCGTCCGCGCCAGCAGCTGATCGAGCGACTCCCCGTCGTCCAGGCGATCGTCCCAGGCATCGGCGCGGCGCAGGTATACGGGGTCCATGTCGGACCCGCCCTGGAAGTGCCCGTAGTTCCGCTCGCGGAGACCGTCGAGGCTCGTGACAGTCATCGTGCGGCCGGCCACGGTCCGCGCCGTGTCGCGGCTGCGCGAGAGCGTGCTGGAGTAGATGGCGTCGATACGGACGCCCTTCAGCGATTCCGCCAGCGCCGCCGCCTGCTTCTTCCCGGTTTCATCGAGCGGGATGTCGGTCCATCCCTGCAGCCGGTGCTCGACGTTCCAGCTCGTCTCGCCGTGCCGCGCGATATAGAGACGAAGGCCTCCGGCCGCCTGCGCGTGCGGCGCCACGAGGGCGCGCGGCGCGACGAGAAGCGTGAGGATGAGGAGCAGGACGGTCCGCTGCGTTCGCATACGGATAACCATACACCGCGGGATGCCGGGTCCTATGTACGCCAGATCCACCGTAGAATGCCCGGTCAGGAGATGAACCGATGACGCATTCGATCCGGATAGCTCTCGTACTCGCCATTGCCGCCACGCTCGCGGTGGTTTCCGCTCAGGCGCAGGCGCCCACCGTCAAGCGTACGGTGCTGCTGCAGCACGACACGTCGGTGCCGGGCTACGAGGCGGTGCTCGTGCAGGTCGAGATTCCGGCGGGTGGGCGCGAGGGACGCCACACGCATCCGGGCCTCGCGATGATTCACGTCGAGGAAGGGACACTCACGCTCGACTACGAAGGGAAGCCGACCGTGGGCTACAAGCCGGGCGAGTCGTTCTTCGTCGAAGCCGGCAAGGTACACGAAGGGATAAACAAGGGAACGGGGCCGGTCAAGGCCATCGCGACGTTCGTCGTGCCAAAGGGGCAGCCGATCACGACGCAAGTGGCCGCCGCCACCAAATAGCTGGCGCCGGCGGGGTTGGTGGTTGGTGGTTAGTGGTTGTGGTTCGTAGTTAACCACGAACCACCAACCACTATCCCCGTCCGCGAAGTTACCGTCCCGTCGTGGGCACGGCGCCGCTGCGGAACTCGTTCCGCGTGATCACGCCGTCCCTGTTGGTATCCATCTCGTCGAAGCTGCGGTGCGACCAGCCCCACTCGGCGAGGCTGATGCGGTCGTCACCATTAGCGTCGAGCGCCGCAAACGTCGCGCGGCGACCGCGGTTCAACTCGGCCCGGGTGAGGCGGTTATCGTTGTTGCTGTCGAGGTCGTAGAACGTGTTCAGTGCGCCATCCCACTCGGTGCGATCGACGTAACCGTTGTTGTTCACGTCGAGGTACGCGAACCGGTCGCTCGCCGTCATGTTGTAGTCCTCCGCCTCGAGCGAAGCGGACGGCGGCACGGCGCCGTTCTGGACTTCGTCACCCGACAGAACCCCGTCGTTGTTCCAGTCGTGGATCGCAAACTGGCGCGGGCTGCCGCGCCATTCGCCGCGCTCGATCTGACCGTTGTGGTTGCGGTCCATATCGGCGAAGCGCATCTGCGTGTTGTTGACGCTGTTCGTGGTCGACGCGGCCGTGTTGCTGCCGTTGCCGCAGAACGTCACACCGCCGGAGCCGGGAACGCCCCAGTCGCCGAAGGTGCGCGTGTACTCAGGCGAATTGACGATTGTTTCGACGACCGCCGGGCGCCCCTGGCGGTTCGCGACATCAGTCATCGTGCGGAGGCCGCTCGCGTCCGGCTGCCGGCCGAGAATGTGCCGATACATGGTGCCGACCGAGTCCTGGTCGTTCCCATTGAAGAAACGCTGCATGTGCTCGGGCGACTGCGCGATCTGACGGACGATCTCGCGTACGGTCGTACCACTGTTCAGCCTGTCGACCCAACCCTGGCTGCCGGCGTCGGCCGTCCGCTCGAGCATGTGCCGGTACAACTCGTCAACGACGTGGCGTGCATCGGTCGTGCACGGCTGCTGCGCCATGGCGAGGCTGGGCGCCATCGCTAGCAACCCGACGAAAACAATTCCACGGAACATAGATCTCCTCCTGTGGACGTTCCCATCGCAGTACTTATGCCGGGTCCACGCCGCTGTGGTGGCGGCAGCTGCGCGGCACCCGGACTCCATCGATTCCTGCTGTGGTGTCGGAAGCGGACAGAATGTGGCCTACGTACGGGGCGCGTGTATGGCCGAGCGATGGCGAGGCGACGGCGGACCCCGCCTCGCGCGCTTCACCATTGCAAATTGATGGTAACGCTCTTCCGCTGCGTATAACTGTCGAGCATTCCTTCGAGCGAGTACTCGCGGCCCATCCCGCTCTGCTTGAAGCCGCCGTACGCCTGACCTGGGAATTGGCCGAGCCCCTGGTTGACCTGTACCCAGCCGGACTCGATCGCGTGCGCGGTGTTGATGGCCTTGCTGACGTCTCGCGTCCACACGTAGGCGGCGAGGCCGTAGTGGCTGTCGTTGGCCATCGCAATCGCGTCGCGTTCGTCTTCCCACGGGATGGCGACCATCACGGGGCCGAAGATTTCCTCGCGCGCGATGCGCCAGTCGTTGCTCACGCCGGCGAAGACCGTCGGCTGAACGAAGTAGCCCCTGGCCAGCGGTCCGTCGCCGGGCGGCAACCCGCCGAGCACGAGCCGCGATCCCTGCTGCTGCACGCCGTCGGTGATGTAGTCGCAGACGCGATCGAACTGCTTGCGGTTGATGATGGCGCCCATGTCGGTGGCTTCATCGCTCGGGTCGCCGATCTTCAGCTTCTGCAGCGTCGCGCTCAGCTTCGTCACGAACGAGTCGAAGATCGACCGGTGGAGGAAGATGCGCGATCCCGCGGTGCACGACTGCCCCTGCCGCGTCACGCGCATCCCCGTGATCACGCCGTCGACGGTGCGCTGCTCGTCGGCGTCGGCAAACACGATCGCCGGACTCTTGCCGCCCAGTTCCAGCGACACGGGGACGATGCGATCGGCCGCGGCGTGCATGATCAGCTTGCCGACCTCGGTCGATCCGGTAAAGGACAGCTTGCGGACAAGCGGATGGCGCGCGAGCGCCGCGCCCGCTTCCTCGCCGTAGCCGGTGAGCAGGTTCAGCACGCCCGGCGGGAGATGCTCGTTGCAGATCTGCGCGATGCGCAGCAGCCCGAGCGGCGCATCCTCCGCGGCCTTCAGCACCAGCGTGTTGCCCGCGGCAATCGCCATCGCAATCTTGAGCGTGCCGAGGATGACCGGCGCGTTCCACGGCACGATGCCGCCGACCACGCCGATCGGCTCGCGGCGGGTGTAGCTGAGGACGTGCTCGCCGAGCGGGACGGTCTCCCCCTTGGTCTCGCCCGTCAGCCCGCCGTAATACCTGATCACGTCGGCGGCGCTCTTGATCTCCGGGCGCGCCTGCGTGCGGATGGCGTTGCCAGTCTCGAGCGCGACGGTACGCGCCAGCGCCTCGGTCTCCGCCTCCACGGCATCGGCGATGCGCAGCAGCATCCGGCCGCGGTCCTTCGGCGTCACGCGCTTCCACGTGTCGAACGCGGCCGCGGCGGCACGGACCGCCGCGTCGACGTCCGCGTCGCCCGCGCGTGGCACCTGCGCGACGATGGTGCGGTCCGCCGGGTTCTCGATGTCGATGTGCCGGCCGTCGGCGCTCTCGATCAGCTTGCCGTCAATCAGCATCAGCGAGCGGGAGACGTTGACGGTGTTGTGTGATAGCGGTTGCGCAGCAATGGTCATGATCGATCCGGCAGTATACTAGGCGGCTGTTCAGGCGCATTCAGCCGGCCTCTACGCCTCGGCCTTTTGTTTGTGGAGAACCATCATGCGCAGGTATATCGCTCTCGCTGTGTTCGCCTTCGTCGTCATGGCATCCGGCCTGTCGGCCCAGCAGGGGGCGCTGCAGACCGCCGCGGACAAGATGGGCGTCGCCAGGGTCAAGACGCTGCAGATCACCGGCTCGGGCTCGAACTTCTCGGTCGGTCAGAATTACACCTCCTCCGATCCGTGGCCGCGGGTCGAGGTGAAGAGCTTCACCGCGCTCGTCAACTACGACACCGCGAGCATGCGCGTCGAGCTGCTGCGCACGATGGGCGCGGTCATGCCGAAAGGCGGCGGCGCGCCGTTCTTCGGCGACCAGCGGCAGATCGCGGTGGTCAGCGGCGACTACGCATGGAACCAGCCGGTGCCTCCACCCAACGCGCCGGCCGGGACGGCGCCGATGGCCGCTCCCAACCCCGACGCCGCCCCCGAGCGGATGCTCATGCTCTGGGCCACGCCGATCGGCTTCGTGAAGGCCGCGATGGCCAACAACGCGACGACGAAGGCGAACGGCGGCAAGACGGACGTCTCGTTCACCGTCGGCGGCAAGTACAAGATGGAAGGGACCGTCAACGCGCAGGGGCAGGTCGAGAAGGTCCGCACGTGGATCGACCAGCCGATCGTCGGCGACATGCTCATCGAGACGACGTACTCGGGCTATAAGGACTTCAGCGGGCTGCAGCTGCCGGCGCGCTTCGTGCAGACGCAGGACGGCTATCCCGCGTACGACATCACGGTCTCGGCCGTCACGGTCAATCCCGCCGTCGACATCCAGGTGCCGCAGAACGTCCGCAACTTCCAGCCCCCGCCCGCGCGCGTCGAGTCGCAGAAGCTGGCCGAGGGCGTCTACTACCTCACCGGCGGCTCGCATCACAGCCTCGCCATCGAGATGGCCGACCACATCGTCGTCGTCGACACGCCGCTCACCCAGGCGCGCGGCGAGGCGGTGCTGGCGAAGGCGAAGGAGCTGATCCCCAACAAGCCGATCCGCTACGTCGTGACGTCGCATCACCACTGGGATCATCTCGGCGGCATCCGCGCGGCGATCGACGAAGGCGCCACCATCGTGACGCACCAGTCGAACAAGGCGTTCCTCGAACGCGTCGCGAAGACGCCGCACACGATCGCCCCGGACCGGCTTGCCTCGTCGAAGAAGGCCGTGAAGATTCAGACCGTGGGCGACAACGGCAGGCTGACCGACGGCAAGCGTGTGATCGAGCTGCATCGCCTGCAGGGCTACGACCACACGGGCGACATGATGATCGTCTATCTGCCGGCGGAGAAGATTCTCGGCGAGCCGGACGCGTTCACGCCGCCGGCGCAGGCTGGCGCGCCGATGATTCCGCCGGCCGTCGTGTTTGCGAAGGCGCTCAACGACAACATCAAGCGGTTGAAGCTCGACGTGCAGACCATTGCGCCGTTCCACGGCAATCGCACGACCAACGTCGCGGAGCTGGAGAAGGCGGCGGCGGGAACGGCGGCGACGAATTAGTCAGTGGGCAGTGGGCAGTGGGCAGGTAGAGATTTTCTGCCACTCACTGCCAGCTGCCCGCTGCCCGCTGCCCGCTGCCGACTGACGGTCTATCGGTAGAGCCATGGTTGACGCTGGCGACGAGACGAAACCGCCCGTCTCGCTGACTGGACCCGTCGAGCGCATCAACGGCGAGTTGACGCTGCGCATTCCGCTCGCCGCGGGCGGCGCGGCGCTCGCCGCGGCGGCGGGGCGCATCGCGACCTCCGACGACCAGTTCCTGATCATCACGATCAAGCCCTGGCTTGCCGAGCAGCTCGGCATCTCCGAAGGCAGCCTCGTCGACATCGACAACATCGACGGCCAGTTCAACATTCGCACTGTCGCGACGCTGCGGCTGTCGATGGATGCCACGGTCGGCGGCGACGCACCGCACCCACCGCCGGAGCACCGTGATCTCGCCGCGCGCCTGAGTGCCGCGCTGGCGAAGTCGCTCGCCAGGGACGTGCCAGAAGGGTTTTCGATCGAGGGCCGCGACGGCTCCCTGCAGGTGCTCCACGAAGGCCGCGTCATCGGCGCCACGTCCGTCGGGCTCCTCCTCGACAGCCTCGGCCAGTCGCCGGCGCACATCGCGTCGGTCGTCTTGAGCGCGCTCAGCGACGTCCAGGACGCGATTGCGATCGCGCTGCGGACGCCCTGGCCGGCCGACGCCCACCGGCAGCCGATGCCGAGCGTGCGGCTGGTGGCCGGGGACCTCCATTTGTGGTTTGGCGACGAGCGATCGCCGGTCCTCGTGTTCGCGCCGATCTCCCTGGCCAAGGCACTCGGCCGCTGAAGCGCGGGCGGCGCCCTGCGCTATCATGGCGTCGCCTTTCCACGCGAAGGAGGCCGAACGTGCAGCTCAAGACCGTGCTCGTGGCCGCGGCGATTGCCGCCGCGGTGCCGATGATGGCCCAGGGGCAGATCCTCACGGAGCGCAACATCTCGCTGCAGCTCGCGCTGCAGATCGCCAACGCCGCGATGGCGCAGTGCAAGGCCGACGGCTTCGACGTGACGGCCGCGGTCGTCGACCGCGCCGGCGACCTCAAGGTGCTGCTGCGCGCCGACACGGCGAACCCGCACAACGCGGACCTCGCCCGACGCAAGGCCTACACCTCGCGCACCTTCAAGGTGCCGTCGATGGACGTGGCCAAGCGCACCAACGGGCCCACCGAGCTCTCGGGCCAGCGATTCCTCGTGGACATCATCCCGCTCGGCGGCGGGCTGCCGATCAACGTCGGCACCGACACCATTGGCGCCATCGGCATCAGCGGTTCCCCCAACCAGGAAGGCGACGAGAAGTGCGCGCGCGCGGCGCTCGCCTCGGTCGCGAGTTCATTGAGGTAGGCGGACCTGAAGGTCCGCCTCTACGTCGTTGTGATGGGGACGTAGGGGCCGATTTTCACGCATTAGAGAGACGCAGGGGCCGACCTTCAGGTCGGCCCAAGGAGTTGATCATGAAACGCTTCGTCGTGTTGACCCTCGTCCTCGCGGCGTCGCTCACGCTGTCTGCGCAGCGCGGCGGCGGGTTTACGACGCTGTTCGACGGCAAGAACCTCGACAACTTCAACAAGGTCGGCGACGCCAACTGGACGATCGTGGACGGCGTCCTGCAGGCCGACAAGGGTATGGGCGGCTACCTGGTCACGAAGCAGCCGTACGGCGACTTCGAGATCAAGGCGGAGTTCTGGGTGGACACGCCCGCCAACAGCGGCATCTTCATCCGCTGCGCGAACGCGCAGATGCCGGGCGCCGACGCCTGCTACGAGGTGAACATCTTCGACACGCGCCCCGATCCCACCTACGGCACCGGCGCCATCGTCAACGTGGCGAAAGTGGCGACGCCGATCAAGGCGGGCGGCAAGTGGAACACGTACGAGATCCGCGCGCAGGGGTCGCACATGGTCATCACGCTCAACGGCGTCAAGACGGCCGAGGCCGACGACGCCAAGCACGCGCGCGGGCCGTTCGCGCTCCAGTACGGCGCGGGCGTGGTGAAGTTCCGCAACGTGCAGGTGAGGCCGCTCTGATGCCGCGCGGCCTGCGGCCGGCGCTGGTCATCGCGCTCGCCTGCTGTGCCGCGGCGGAGGCTCATCATTCGATCGCCGGGATGTACGACCAGGGCCGGCGGGTCACGCTCGACGGTGTCATCGCGCAGTTCCAGTTCGTCAACCCGCATCCGTTCGTGATGGTGGACGTCCGCGACGCCGGCGGCGCGGCGCAGTCGTGGAAGGCGGAGCTGGACAACCGGTGGGAGCTGCTCGACATCGGGCTCACGGCGACGACGTTCAAGGCCGGCGATCGCGTCATCGTCAGCGGCAGCCCGGGGCGCGACCGGACGCCGCTGCTGTATGTCTGGCGGCTCGAGCGGCCCGCCGACGGCCTGCTCTACGAGCAGATCGGCACCAGCCCGCGCGTGTCCCGCCTGCCGCGTTGACATGCTATAGTCCCGCGCCGGAAGACGCGTAAACGATTTCACGACGGCCGCTCCCGCGGCCGCGCTCCTGGAGGACGCCCAATGTCGCTGTCCACCCTCGCCCGTAGTTTCGTCGTCGCCGCCGCGCTGCCGATCGCGGCGCTCGCCCAGGCGCCCGCCGCCGCGCCGCCGAAGCCCGACTCGCCGGAGGTGCAGGCGATGGTCGAGAAGACCAAGAAGGCTGGCGGGACGGCGTTCGGACAGGCGGCGCACTTCTGGTGCGAGGCGCCGCGCGCCAACGCCGCCACCGACCCGGCGATTCCACCGACGAAGATCTTCGACAACGTCTACGCGATCGGCAACGAGGGCACCGTCGTCTACGTCGTGCAGACCTCCGCCGGGCTGCTGATGTTCGATTCGCTCGGCACGGCGTTCCTGAACAATCAGCTGCTGCCCGGGTTCCAGGCGCTCGGTCTCAATCCGGCCGACGTCAAGATGATCCTGCTCGGCCACGGCCACGCCGACCATTTCGGCAACTCGCCGTACTTCCAGGAGCACTACGGAACGAAGGTCTACCTGTCGTCCGTCGACTGGGACTTCATGGAGCATCCGCCCGCCGGCCGCAACGGCCAGCCGCCCGCGCCGCCGCAGGGGCTGCCGAAGCACGATCAGATCGTCACCGAAGGACAGCCCATCGTGCTCGGCGACTTCAAAGTGATGCCGGTCTCGATTCCCGGCCACACACCCGGCGCGCTCGGCTACATCTTCCCGGTCAAGGACAACGGCAAGACGCGGATGGCGGCCCTCTACGGCGGTACCATCCTCACGCCCGGCCCGATCTCGGACGAAGGGCTTGCCACTTACCTCAAATCAGTCGAGCACTTCCGCGCCGAGACGAAGAAGGCGGGGGTCGAGGTCGCGCTGCAGAACCACCCGTTGATGCTGCCGCTCCGCGCGAACATCGAGAAGCTGCAGGCGCGCAAGAAGGGCGACCCGAACCCGTTCGTCGTCGGGAAGGCGAACTACCAGAAATTCATGGACGTGCTCTACGGGTGCAGCGAAGTGAATATCGCGCGCCGCAAATCGACGTAAATCACGCAACGCTGCGGTCGGGGTCGATCAGGACCAGCCAGATGAGGGCGCCGAGGCCCATGACCGCAGCGCTCACCAGGAACGGCGCCACCCAGTAACCCGCGCCGAAGAGCGATCCGTAGACAATCGCCGTGAGCGACGCGGCGAGCGCGCCCGCCATGTTCATGACGCCGGTCACGGTGCCGCTGAACCGGCCGCCGACGTCCATCGGCACCGCCCATGCGGGGCCGATCACCCATTCCAGGAAGAAGAACGACGTGGCCAGCAGGAGGATCGAGAGCGTCGTGTCGCTCACCGTCGCTGCCGGAATCACGAAGACGCCCGCAAGGAGGAATCCGGGGACGGCGACGCCGCGCCGGGCCAGCTTCGCGTTGCGCGTGCGCTTCAGAATGAGGTCGGAAATCGATCCACCGACGACGTCGCCGGCCATCCCCGCGAAGAGCGGAATCGAGCCCCAGAAGCCGAGCGCCGCCACCGACAGGCCGCGGTGCTCGCGCAGGTAGGTCGGATACCACGTGAGGTAGAAGTTGGTGCCGAAGAAGAAACACGCATAGCCGAGCGCAATCCACCACATGTTCGGCGACGTGAGGATGCGGCGCCACGGGGTGACCGGACGGTCCGCGCCGGCCGACCTGATCTGCCCGGCCTCGTCGACGCCGCGGATGTGCGCGAGCTCCGCGCGGCTCACGCGCGGGTGATCCTCCGGCCGCTCACGGTAGAACCACATGAACGCCGCCACCCAGAGGAACCCGATCGCGCCGAAGACGTAGAACATCACGCGAAATCCGTAGGCGACGAGCAGGCCGCCGGCCGTCAGCGGCGTGATTGCGACCGCAAACCGGCTGAAGAAGTGCGTGACGCCCTGGATGCGACCGCGCTCCGACGGCGCGAACCAGAGCTGCATGCCGCGGCTCGCGACCGGGAAGGCGCCGCACTCGGCGATGCCGAGCAGGAACCTGGCGGCGAAGAGCGACCAGAGTCCGACCGCGGCGCCGGTGAGAATCGCGCACGCCGACGTCGAGACGATCAGCGCCGTGAGCACGCGCTTGGGCCCGAACCGATCGCCAAGCCACCCGATCGGAATCTGCCCGATCGCATACGCCCACGTGAATGCGGCGAGCACGAGGCCCATCTGCCCGAGGGTCAGGCCGAAGGCCTGACGCATCTCCGGCTGCGCGACGGAGATGATGCCCCGGTCGAGGTAGCAGATCAGGTACATCAGGCTGAAGAGCACGAGCATCCACCAGCGCGTTCGCGTGACGCTGGTGGCGAGGCTGACGGCGCGGGGCGCAGCGTCGACGATGGCGTCGTGAGCCCCCATCGTGATCCTCGTGCTACGCGCTGGTCGTGGCGAGCGTTGGCACGTCGGCGATCCTCAGGTCGACCGGCCGGTTGGTCTCGACGGACTCGTCGGCCGCCTTGTAGAGCTGCATGACCATGCGCGCCTGTTCGGCGGTGACGAGCGGCGCCTTGCCGGTCGCGACGCACTCGAGGAAGTGCAGCGTCTCGGCCTCCATCGGTCCCGCGTACACGTGATTGACCTTTTCGCCCGGCATGGTCGACATCGGGAACTGGATGCCGTTCTTCATGTTCGACACGTACACGTCGCGATGCGTGTCGTCGACCATCAAGGCCCCTTCGGTGCCGACGAACTCGATCCATGTCGACGCGAAGTTCGGATAGGCCGGCGGCAGCACCCAGCCGCCGCCGACGGTGAAGACCGTGCCGTCGTCCATGGTGACGATCATCCAGACGCAGTCAGGAGCGTTGTACTGCGCCTTCATGATCTTCCACACTTCCTGCGCGTAGACGCGGATCGGCTTGCGGGGCTCGAGACACCACAGCACGAAGTCGAGATCGTGCGTCGATTCCATGGCCGCGGGCGAGAGCTTCACGCGGCCGCTGATCTTCTTGCCGAGGTTGCGGGTGATGTGCCGGCTGACCAGCGCGCTGACCGGTTCGCCAATCGTGCCGTCTTCGAGCGAGCGCTTGACGTAGGCGAACTTCGGGTTGAACCGCTGCGAGTAGCCGATGGTGAACCGCAGGTTCCTCTCCCGCGAGAGGTGAATCAGGTCGTCGGCCTCGGCCAGCTCGATGGCGATCGGCTTCTCGAGAAACACGTGCTTGCCGGCGAGCATCGCTTCCTTCGCAAACGGGTAATGCGTCCCCTCCGGCGTCGTCGAAATCATGACCGCGTCGATGGACGGGTTCTCGATGATGCGCCGGTAGTCGCTCGTCGCCGTGACCGGGTGGGTCTGCGCCGCCACCTCCTTGAGCCGCTCCTCGCGGGTCTCGGCGATGTGCAGTTCCTTGACCCACGGGCTCGACGCCGACGCCACGGCGCGGATGCCGCCGCACCAGCCGGTCCCGATGATTCCCACGTTGATCTGCTTCATGTGCCGTGTGCCTCGTGTCCCTAGCCTCGTGCTCCGTAGCCTCGTGTACGTAGAGGCCGACCTTCAGGTCGGCCTAGCGAAGTTCCTGCATCATGCCGGCGATATTGCCCGCCGCGGGTCCGGTCCCCCAGTTGAACTCTTTCAGGAGCGTCTGTGTGATCTCGTCCTGGCTCTTCCGCTCGCGGTTCAACGCTCGCACGCGCTCGCGAATCGCCGCGATGCGGTCGCGGAACTCGAGAAACTGGGCCTTCGTCAGCGGCGGTCCGTGTCCGCCGATCAGCGTATCGAAATCGAGGCGCGCCACCTCGTCGAGCGCGCGTCCCAGGTCCGACCAGCTGCCGCCGTCCCCGTAGTTGACGATCGGCGGAATCGTATCGGGCGTCGTCACCAGATCGCCGGCGGCCACGACGCGCGCCGACGGAATCATGACCACCGTGTCGCCGCGGGTGTGGCCGCGCAGCTCCCGCAGCTGGAGCTCCTTCCCCCCGAGCACAATCTGCGACGAGCCGGAGTAGGCAATCTGCGGCGCCCCTGGCTGGTTGCCACGCACCATGTTCTCGCGCGTGCCGGCGGAGCCAACGATGGTGACGCCGTCCGCCTGCAGGCGCGCCGCTCCGCCGGAGTGGTCCGCATGGTTGTGCGTCAGCACAGCGTACCTGATCGGCTTGTCCGTCAGCGTGCGGATTTTTGCCACCACGTCGTCGTGCATCCGTTCGTTCTTGGTGTCGATCAGCACGACGCCGTCATTGGTCAGCAGCAGCGTGATGTTGCCGCCGTTCTGCCCGATTTCCGCGACGATGTGGTTGACGTTCTGAATGACGTAGATGTCGTCGCGGATCTTCACGAGCGTCGGCGGCGGCGCCGGCGCCGCGGGCGGCTGCACCTGCGGCTGCTGCGCGAGACCGCCTTCGGCAGCCAGGATGACGGTCGCCACGAGGACGGCGGCCTTGACACGCCGCATCACGATCGCGCGCAGGTGCATCGGCCGATCCTAGAAAAAGGCGATCGCGCGCCCCGCGCACGCGACGCCGAACCAGAGCAGCAACATGACGGCGCCAGCCAGCCGCTGCGCGATGCGCGGCAGCCGCGGCGCCGCGCGGCGCGAGACGAGCTGGTAGATCGTGAGTTGGAACGTCACCGCCACGAGCAGCAGCAGCATCTTCAACCGGAACCAGTAGCCCGCAAAGTACGCTTCCGCCCCGCCGGTGAAGATCAGGGCGCCGCTCGCGAGCATGATCGCCAGGCCGATCAGCATGACTGGCTGCATCTCGCGGCGCACCTGCGCCGGCGGTTTGCCGGGCTGGAACAGCCCCAGCAGGTTCAGCGACGAGAGCACCACCGTCCCGAGCAGCAGCGTCAACCCGAACAAATGCACGGTGAGCAGGCCCGCGATCCGCCACGTCGACATGCCGAGCCACAGCGCGAACGGCGTGTTGCCGAGGCGTGTCACGTACGGCTGCAGTGTGTCCCAGACCATCGGCGCGAGCGGGTAGGCCGCTCACCTTAGCGCATTTTAATCGTTTACATCAAGTCTTTTTGCCTATAATGGCGTCCGCCCATGCCGCTCGCGCACTGGTGCCTCTGGCTGCAGGACACGACGCTCAGTACGGCGCTCCGCACGTCCGCCTATGCGTATCCGCTCATCGAAGGGACGCACGTCCTCGGCCTCGCCCTGTCGGTCGGCACCATTCTCTGGTTCGACCTGCGCCTGCTCGGCGTCACGATGCGCGGCGATCGCGTGTCGTACGTCTTCGGCCAGATACGTCCGTGGATGACTGCGGGGTTCACGGTGATGATCGTCACCGGCAGCCTGCTGTTCGCGTCGCGCGCCGCCGACGCGTACGCCAGCACGTACTTCCGCATCAAGATTGGCCTCCTCGTCCTCGGCGCGATCAACATCGTCGTCTTCCACGCGACCGTCGATCGGCAGCGCGAGCAGTGGGACGGCGTGGCGACGCCGCCGTTTCGCGCGCGCATGGCCGGCCTGCTGTCGCTCGTCCTGTGGTTTTCGATCATCGCGGCCGGCCGCATCATGGCCTACAACCTGTGAGCCCGACAGCAACGCGCGCCGGCGCCGCCGGCGCGATTTCGTTCCATGAAATCGTTTTACGAACCCGCCCGGAAGGCGTACACTGCCGCCCCATGAAACACGCCCTGCGCGCGACGCTGCTCGGCAGCATGCTCCTCGCCGTCTCATCGCTGGCCTTCGCGCATCATGGCAGCGCCATCTCCTACGACACGACGCATCTGTGGAGCACGTGGGCGACCGTGACGGCGTTCAGCTATCAGAACCCGCATCCCACCATGACCTTCGATCGGACGACGAAGGACGGGACGGTCGAGCACTGGGTCTCCGAGCTGCTGACCAATCCCTCGGTGCTCGCGCGCGCGGGCTGGACGCGCGGCCGCAGCGTGGACGCGCTGAAGAGCGGGACGCGCGTCAAGCTGTTCGTCGGCACCTCACGCGCCGGCGGCCACAGCGGGATCGTGATGAAGATCGAGAACGACAAGGGCGAGAACATCGTCGGCGACCGCGGCGACGTGAAGGCGGTCGATCTCGACGGCGTGCCCGACGGCCTGCAGCCGCAGGGCGAGAAGAAGCTGCCCGGCCAGTCCGCGTCGGCGCAGTAACGACAGGCGAGGAAGAGCGATGGCGAATGTGACGAAGACGCTCGCGTTGATGTGCATTACGGCGGCGGCGCTGGTGCAGACCGCCGTCGCGCAGGCACCGCCTCCGCGCGGGAATGCGCAGGACGCCTTCACCTCCTCCGACACCGACAAGCGCGCCTACAACAAGCGCGACTTCAACGGCCTGTGGGCGCGCAACCCGCAGGCCTACGGGCTGCCCCGCTGCCCCGAATGCGCGGACCCCGGTCCGTGGCCGCCGGCGTCGTACGGATTTCTCGGCGCGCCGCCGGCGCGCACCGCCGAGGGCGAGCGCCGTTTCCAGATGAACAAGCCCGGTCGCGGCTTCGAGTTGGGAAGCGAAGAAGCGAACCGCCGGACCGATCTCGATGTCGGCATGCGTCGCGCGGTGCTGCCCGCGTTCGGCAACGACCCGGAGGCGCGCTGCGAGCCGCTCGGACTGGCGCGCCTCATCACGTTCTCCGGCGGCGGCGCCACGATGGAGATGGTGCATTCCCAGGCGAACGACCGCATCGTGCAGCGGTTCGAGTGGACGTGGGACAACCGCGAAATCTGGCTCGACGGGCGGAAGCTGCCGAACGTGGACGACTACCTGCCGCGGTACAACGGCTATTCGACGGCGCGCTGGGAAGGCGACACGCTCGTGGTCACGTCGACCGGCTTCGACGATCGGCAGTGGCTCGACCAGTACGGCTATCCGGTCAGCGAGAAGGCGGTGCTCGAGGAGCGATGGGATCGACCCAGCCCCAATCGGCTCCGCGTCCAGTTGACGCTCACCGACCCGGCGACCTACGCGGCGCCGTGGAAGAGCAGCCTGAAGGTGTGGACGCTCATTCCGAAGGACAAGATGGCGATCGGCGGCTGGTCGGGCATCCTCGAGGATCGCTGCGTCCCGAGCGACGAGCAGAAGTTCAACGAATTCCGCGATCACGCGGCGGGGAAACGATGACGACACGAGCGATTGCGTCCGTGCTGATCGTCCTGGCAGCGGCGTCGACCGCCGCCGCGCAGGGCACGTGGAAAAACGTCGCGCCGTTTCCCGAGCCGCGGGAAGAGCTGCTTGGCGCGGCCGCCGGCGGAAAGCTGTACGTCTTCGCCGGGCTCATCCCGCTCTGGCATCCGGCGGGGCTCGTCTACGAGTACGACCCCGCGGCCGACAAGTGGGCGAAGAAGAAGCCGATGACGCTGCCGGCGCATCACACGGCGATCGCGAGCTACAACGGCCGCATCTATGTGTTCGGCGGCTTCGTCTACCCGCAGACCGGCGGCGCGGCCTGGGTCCCGATTGACAACGCGTGGGAGTACAACCCGGCGCAGGATGCGTGGAAGGCGCTGGCGCCGATGCCGATCAAGCGCGGCGCGGCCGTCGCGGCCGCTGTCGGCGACCGGATCTACGTCATCGGCGGCGCGACGACGCAGCCCTGGGCGAAGGAGAATTTTCTCAGCTTCGCGACACCGCAGCGCGGTCTCGGCACGGTCCAGGCGTACGACCCGGCGACCAACACGTGGAAGGAGCTGACGCCGATGCCGACACCGCGCAACCACGCCGCCATCGGCGCGGTCAACGGCAAGATCTACGTGATTGGCGGTCGCGTCGGCGCCGCCTTCATCTCCCTCGCCTCCGACACCGCCATCGTCGAGATCTACGATCCGGCGACCGACACCTGGGGCACGCCCGGCGCGCGCATGCCGACCACGCGCAGCGCGCTCGCCTACGGCGTCTACAACAACCGCATCTATATCGCGGGCGGCGAGTTCCAGGATCCGCAGCAGCAGACCGTCTTCCGCACCTTCGAAGAGTACGACCCGGCCAGCAATACGTGGTCGATGCTGCCGCCGATGGCGATTGCGCGCCACGGCGTCGCCGCTGCCGTGATCGCCAACCGCTTCTATGCGGTCAGCGGCGACGTGCAGTCGTCGGGCACCGGCGTCGACGTTTCGACGCCGATCGTGTCGGTCTTCGAGTTCTCGCGCTAGGCGTTCGGGCCGCGGACGGATGCGCCGCAATCCGAAATTGCTGTTTTTGCCAGTTGAAAACGTTTTCTTGACAGGCCGACGCCGCGGCGGTATATCTCTCCAGCACTCGACCCGGTCGCAGCCATCTTCGAAGGAAGGCGCAGGTTCATGCAGCGTGTGCTCGTCGTTCTCCTCGCCGCCGTCGCCGGGTTGCTCGGGCGTCCTCTCGTCTCGTCCGCGCATCACTCGTTCGCGGCCACCTACCTCGAAACGCAGTCGGCGACGATCGAAGGCGAAATCGTCCAGTTCGTGTTCCGCAACCCGCACTCCTTCGTCCACGTGGGCGTCAAGGAGAAGGACGGCACCGTGACCACCTACAACGTGGAGTGGGGCGGCACCGGCCAGTTGAATGGCACCGGCGTGACGCGCGAGACGCTCAAGGCCGGCGACGTCGTGATCATCACCGGGGCTCCGGGACGGAACCCCGCCGACCACCGCATCCGGATGGTCACCCTGAAGCGGCCGAGAGACGGCTTCACCTGGGGCCAGCAGCCCGGCCAGACCTTCGACTAGCAGCCCGTCATCATCTAACCCGGAGGTTGTCGATGAAATCGATTCGTCTGGTGCGATCGCTGGCGCTGACGATCCTCGCGATCGTGATCGCCTCTGCATCGGCGTGGGCGCAGGCGACCGCCACCGTCAGCGGCACCGTGCGCGATCAGAGCGGCGCCGTCCTGCCGGGCGTCACGATCACCGTGACCCAGCAGGAAACAGGCGCCACGCGAACCACCGTGTCGAACGAAACGGGCTCGTACGTCCTGCCGAACCTCCCGCTGGGTCCGTACCGGCTCGAGGCGGTCCTCCAGGGGTTCGCCACGTGGGCGCAGAGCGGCATCGTCCTGCAGGTGAACGCCAACCCGGTCGTCAACCCGGTGATGGGCGTCAGCGCCGTGGAGGAACAAGTGCAGGTCACGGGTGAGGCGCCGCTCGTGGATACGCGTTCGACCGGCGTCGGCACCGTCGTCGAGAGCGAGCGCATCGTGGAGCTGCCGCTCAACGCACGACAGGTGACGCAGCTCATTACGCTGTCGGGGCTGGCGGTGCAGACGATCAGCTCGCCGGCGTTCTCGATGAACACCGGCGTGCGCATTTCAGTCGCGGGCGGCAACGACTACGGGGTCTCGTATTCGCTCGACGGCGCGCCGCACCTGAACAACTTCGACGGCACCGGGATGCACCTGCCCTTCCCCGACGCGCTGCAGGAGTTCAAGCTCGCCACCGGCGCACAGGAAGCCGGCGGCACGATCCGCGCGGGCGCGTCGGTGAGCGCGGTCACCAAGTCGGGGACCAATGCGCTGCACGGCAGCGCCTTCGAGTTCGGCCGCGACAGCCGCTTCAACGCGCCCGACCCGCTGTCGCAGCGGAAGGATGGCCTCAAGCGGAATCAGTTCGGCGGCACCCTCGGCGGACCGATCCTGCGCGACAAGCTGTTCTTCTTCGCCGGGCTGCAAGCGACGACGACGCGACAGAACCCGCTCGATCAGCAGGCGTTCGTGCCGACGGCCGCGATGATGGCCGGCGACTTCACCACCTTCGCGTCGCCCGCGTGCAACGGCGGCCGCGCCCTGGCGCTCGGGGCGCCGTTTGTCGGCAATCGGATCGACCCGAGCCTGATCAGCCCCGCGGCGCTCAACGTCTCGCGCAAGCTGCCGCAGCCGATCGACGAGTGCGGCAAGGTGTTCTGGGGCGCGCCGGTGCACGAGAACGAGTCGCAGATCCCGATCCGCGTCGACCTCCTGGCGAGCCAGAAGCATTCCTTCGTCGTGCGCTACATGCTGACGACCGACGACCGCACGGTCCCCTACGACGCCGCCGGCAACAACGTGCTGGTGACGAACCTGCCGGGGTCCGACGACCGCGCGCACAACTTCACCTTCGGCCACACGTGGGTCCTCAATTCGTCGATGGTGAATTCGTTCCGCCTGCTCGGCAACGACGTCTACGCCAACAAACCGGGACCGAGCTTCTTCGGCGCGCCGGACGTCGGGATCAACGCCTACACCTACGTCCCCGGCTACATCCGGCTGATCGTGAACAACGGGTTCAACATCGGCAACGGCTCGTTCAACTCGAACACCTATACGAAGGTGCAGAACGCCGGCGCCAGCGACGATTTCACCGTGGTGAGAGGCGCTCACCAGTTCGGCTTCGGCGGCCACTATCTCTGGACCAAATCCGATTCGGTGGCCAATGCGTGGTCGGTCGGCAGTTACACGTTCACCGGGCAGTTCACGGGCAACGCGACGGCTGATTTCATCACCGGGCGCGTCGCCCAGCACCGGCAGGCAAACCCGAACCCGGTGCGCGTGACGCAGCCCATCTCCGCCGCCTACGTTCAGGACACGTGGAAGCTCAATCGCGTGACGTTGAATTACGGCGTCGTCTGGAATCCGTTCCTGCCGATGAATTTCTACGACGCCGACGTCTACAACTTCGACATCGATGCGTTCAACAAGGGCACGCGCAGCCAGGTGATGAAGAATGCGCCGCCGGGATTCAGCTACCCCGGCGACCCCGGCTTCGAAGGCAACTCGGGCGTGAAGTCGCACTACCGGGAATTCGATCCGCGCGTCGGCTTTGCGTGGGACGTCACCGGCGATGGCCGGACGGCGGTGCGCGCCGGCGTGGGTCTCGGCCACGACTACGTGCACCAGTACGTCCACCTGAACACCTCGTCGGTGGCGCCGTTCCGTCTGACCGTGAACCTGCCTCCCGGCGTGAGTCTCGACAATCCGTGGGCGAGCTATCCGGGCGGCAATGCGTTCCCCTACGTCTTCAACCCGGCAAACCCGGCGTTCCCGGTCTACAGCTCGTTCCTGCCGCTGCCGGCGGATCTCAAGCCGACGGAGCAGTACTCGTGGGACGCGGGGCTCCAGCGCCAGCTCACGCGCCGGTGGTTCGCGTCGGCGACCTACCTGGGAACGAAGATCCTTCACCAGCTGAACGCCGAAGAAATGAATCCGGCGCTCAATCTCGGGTTCGCGCCGTGCCGGCTCTTCGACGCGACGATTGGCGCCGACCGTGACTACCCGGTGTGCACGACGGCGGCAAACCGCGACCAGCGGCGGCTGCTCAACGTGCAGAACCGCGGCGTCGCGCTCGGCTACGTAACCCAGTACTCCGACGTCGGCTACCAGAACTACAACGGCCTGCTCCTCAACACGCGCTTCGACGTCGGCACGAACGTCAACCTGAACGCGAACTACACGCTCTCGAAGTGCGTGGCGCTCTCGCCGATTGGCGCGGTGCTGAACGTGGGCGCGAACCACCTGCACCAGCCGTATCAGAACAACGGGCCGACCGAGGAGAGCCTCGACGAGGGGCCCTGCCTTGCGGACCGGCGGCACCTGTTCAACGCGACGGCGGTGCTGCGGTCCCCCGACTTCGGCGGCGTGCTCGGCCTCATCGCGTCGCACTGGACGGCGTCGAGCGTGCTGCAGATTCGCAGCGGCGCGCCGGTCAACGTGCTCGCGGGCGGCGACCCGGCGCTCAACGGGTTCACCGACAACGCGCCGACGCAGCGGCCGAACGTGGTCGCGGGCGTCAATCCCTATGCGGATCGCGACAGCCTGACCTCGTATTTCAACATCGCGGCGTTCAGCCAGCCGGCGCCGGGAACGTATGGCGACGCGCCGTTCAACATGCTGCGCGGCCCCGGCTTCTGGCAGTGGGATCAGTCGTTCGTGCGCGGATTCAACATCAGCGGCGGCAACCGGATCGAGCTGCGCGCCGAGGCCATCAACCTCACCAACCGCTCGAACTGGGCCAATCCGATCGCCACGCTGAACAACCCGGCGACCTTCGGCCGCATCACCGCGCTTGCCGTCGGCGCGACGCCGCGCATCTGGCAGTTCGCCGTGAAATACGTGTTCTGACGGAGGCCGGCCAAAGCCGGCCCTACGCCTCTGTCCTGGTAGGGGCAACGTGCCTGTTCGGAGGGGCCGCCTTCAGGCGGCCCTTCGTCTTCGCAGGCGCTGCCTGCAGGCGGCCCTTCGGTATCATTGCCCTTCGTGGCGAAGATCAACGATGTCGCGCGACGCGCGGGCGTATCCACCGCCACGGTCTCACGCGTCCTGTCGAACGCCGCCTTCGTCTCCCCGGCGACACGCCGCCGCGTCATGGCCGCCGTCGAGCATCTCGGTTACGCCCCCAACGCCACGGCCAAGAACCTGCGCATGCTCCGCACGCGCCGGCTCATCGTCACCGTGCCCGACATCTCGCGCCCGATGTTCTCGCTCATCCTGCAGGGCATCGAGGAGAGCGCGCACCGCGAGGGCTACGCGGTGCTGCTCGGCGACACGCAGTACGACCAGGGACGCGAGGAGCGCTACGCCGAGATGCTGCAGGCGAAGGAAGCCGACGGGCTGATCTTCCTCGGTCGCAAGCTGTCGAACGGCCTCGAAGCGCTCGTGCGCTCGACGACCGAGCGCCGCGCGCCGGTCGTCAACGCGCTCGGCTTCATCCCGCAGCTCGGGATTCCCAGCGTGCAGATCGACAACCACGCCGCCGCCGTCGAGGCGATGGATCACCTGTACCGGCTCGGCCACCGCCACATCGGCATCGTCACCGGACCGGCGCTCAGCTTCGTCAGCGATCAGCGGCTGCTCGGCGCGCGCGAGCGGGCGAAGAAGGAGCGGGCGGATCGCCACATGGTGGTGATGAACGGCGATTTCTCGATCGATTCCGGGGTCGTCGCCGGCGAGCGCCTGCTGGGCCGCACGCGCCCGCCGACCGCGATCTTCTGCCTCAACGACGAGATGGCGATGGGCGTCATCCACACCGCGCGGCGCCGGAAGATCCGGATCCCGGACGACCTGTCCGTCGTGGGCGTCGACGACATCCGCTACGCCCGTTACACGGATCCGCCGCTGACGACGGTGGCGCAGCCAATGCGGCAGATGGGCGAGAATGCCGTGCGCGTGCTGCTCGATCTGCTGAACAACCGCGACCCGTCTCCGCCGGACCAGGTGGTGCTGCCGCACACGCTCGTCGTGCGCGCGAGCACGGCGCCGCCGGGCCGCTGGTGAGGGCGTTTTCCACAGATGTAAACCTTTACTTGCGGTAAGATGTGCGCTTCGCATCGCGACCAGGAGGCCACGTGACCGTTGCTCGAACGCGTGCTGCCGTTGCCGCCGCAGCACTTGCCGCCCTTTCGATCGTGGCGCTGTCGGCGCAGGGGCGCGGAGCCGCGCCGCCGGCTGGGCCTCCCCCGACGCCGCGCGCGGGCGCCCTGATCGACCTCACCGGCTACTGGGTGTCGCTCGTCACCGAGGACTGGCGCTACCGTCAGTTCACCCCGCCGAAGGGCGACTACGTCTCCGTTCCGCTGAACCCCAACGGAAAGAAGATCGCGGATGCCTGGGACCCGGCGAAGGACGAAGCTGCCGGCGAGCAGTGCAAGGCCTACGGCGCGGCCGGCCTCCTGCACCTGCCGCAGCGCCTGCACATCACGTGGCAGGACGACACGACGCTCAAGATCGAAGCGGACAACGGCACGCAGACGCGGATGCTGGCGTTCGGCGCGCCCAAGCCCGCCGGCAGCGAATGGCAGGGGCTCTCGGTCGCGGCGTGGGACCAGCCGCGGGCCATCTTCGCGTCGCCGATCCCGAACCGCGGCGGCCCGCAGATTCGCGGCGGCGCGCTCAAGGTCGTCACCACGAACATGAAACCCGGATACCTGCGGAAGAACGGCGTCCCCTACAGCGCCAACGCCGTCCTCACCGAATACTTCGATCGATTCGACGTGCCCGGCGGCGAGTCGTTGATGCTCGTCACCGCGGAGCTCAACGATCCGGAGTACCTCCTGACCCCGTATTGGACCAGCATCCACTTCCGGAAGCAGGCCGATGCCACCGGCTGGCATCCCACGTCCTGCAGTGCGCCTTGAGGAACACCATCATGAAGAACGTCCGTGTGTTCGTGTGTGCGTGCGTCGCCGTCGCAGGCGCGACGCTGCTGGCACAGGGACCGCGCCCGCAGCAGCCCGCCGCCGAGGAGCCGCCGCCCGGTCCGGCCATCGACCTCTCCGGCTACTGGACGCCGACGATGAACGAGGACGGGATGGAGCGCGGGCCGGGATCGGAGCTCGTCGACTTCGGCGGCTTCGCCTTGAACGAGGCCGGGCGCCTCTGGGCGCTGTCGTACGACCCGTCGCGCGTGACGCTGCGCAACCACCAGTGCGACGCCTACGTCACGCCCTACCAGATGCGCGCCACCGGCAACTTCCGCGCGTGGGAAGAGCGCGACCCGCACAATCAGCGGCTCGTGGCGATTCACTGGTGGGCGCAGGTGACCGAAGGCCATCGCGTGATCTGGATGGACGGACGCCCGCATCCGCCGGCATGGGCACCGCACACCTTCCGCGGTTTTTCGACCGGTAAGTTCGTCGGCAACACGCTCGTCGTGCAGACGACGCATCTCAAGCAGGGGTGGCTGCGGCGCAACGGGACGCCCGAGAGCGACCAGGCGACCGTCACCGAGTTCCTCGTTCGCCACGGCGACCACCTGACGGACACGACCGTCGTCACCGATCCGGTGTTCCTCACCGAGCCGCAGCTGCGCAGCAACGACTATTACCGTGCGCCCGTCGATCACGGCACGTGGCTGTACGCCTGCGACGACAGCGAGCAGATCCTCGGCCGCTCGCCGGAGGTGGTGCCGTTCTACCCGTTCGGCACGCAGCCGTTCGCGCACGAGTACGCGGATCGCTACAAGCTGCCGCTCGCGGCCACCCTCATGGGGGCGCCGTCGATGTACCCGGGGTACGCCGACAGCCTGAAGAGCATGACCGAGGCGCAGCAGAAGGCGCTGCTGTCGCCGGCGCCCGGCCGGCCGAGCGAGACGAGCAAGGCCGTGGATCCCGAGCCGCGCGACGGCGAGATCCACGTGCTGCCGATCCGGGAGAACGTCTACATGCTCGTCGGCGACGGCGGCAACATCGTCGTGCAGACCGGCGATCAGGGCGCGTTTGTCGTCGATACGGGCACCGGCAGGCTCTCCGAGAAGGTGATTGCCGCCATCGGGAAGCTGAGCGAACGGCCCATCCAGTTCATCGCCAACACCAGCTTCCACCCGGAGCACACGGGCGGGAACGCGAAGCTGGGCACCGCCGGCATGGATCCCAGCCTGCCGGGATCGTTCTTCATCAATTCCGCGCCGCGCGGCGTCACCGGGCTCTTTGCCGACCCGCTCCGGCACGCGACGATGATCGCGCACAACAACGTGCTCACGCGCCTGCAGGACGCCAACGCACCGGCCGAAGCGCAGCCGGCCGACACCTATCTCGAGGAGCACCGCCGCAAGTTCCACAACGGCGACAGCATCGAGATGTTCTACGAGCCGAATGCATCGACCGACGGCGACAGCCTCGTCGTCTTCCGGCGCGCCGACGTCATCGTCGCCGGCGACGTCTTTACCACGACGCAGTATCCGTTCATCGACGTGAAGAACGGCGGTACCGTCAACGGCGAGATCAAGGCGCTGAACGACATCCTGAACCGGACCAACTTCGAGCACGAGGGCGAGGGGGGCACCTACGTCGTGCCCGGGCACGGGTTCCTCGCCGACGAGCACGAGGTGACCGAGTATCGCGACATGGTCGTCATCGTGCGCGACCGCGTGAAGGCGATGATCGACGCGGGCGCGACGCTTGCGCAGGTGAAGGCGGCGAGGCTGACGGCGGACTACGACACGCGCTACGGCGCGAATACGGGCCGGTGGACGACCGAGATGTTCGTCGAGGCGGTGTACAACAGTCTCAAGACCCCCGGCACCCCGAACCGCGCTGCCAGATAGCGAGGAGGAGATTATGAGATTGGCGATCAGATGGCTGACGGCGGCCGCGCTCGCCGGCGTGTGCCTGACCGTATGGGGCGCCGACATCGCCCGCAACCGCGTGGAGGCGCAGTCGGCCGGCAAGCCGACCGTCATCAAGCGGATCTACACGGGCACCGACGGGCTGTCGCACGTCGAAGACATCCCGCTGACCATGGACACGAAGCTCGAGAAGATCGCCAGCGTTGAAGTGCGTGTCGGAACGCCCGGGCGCTTCAGCGACTGGCACGTCGGCCCGCAGCGCCAGTACATCATCAACCTCTCGGGCAGCGGGCAGCTCGAGGTCGCCGAAGGCAAGGTGGACCTGCCGGCGGGCTCGATGGAGTTCATCGACGACCTCACCGGCAAGGGTCACACGACGCGAATCACCAGCAGCGAAAACCGGGTGTCGATCTGGCTCAAGTTCGAGGACCAGAAGCAGCGCGTCGGTCCGCTGGGCGGCGCCGCGACCTCGGCGAAGCGCTGAGCGGCCCGCCGCCGCAACGGTGGGGCTTGAATGGCCGGCAATTCAATTAGAATTGCCGTCGGAGGTGTGGCGTGATCACCAGGCTACAAATTCTTGCGCTCGCAGCCGGCCTCGTCGCCGCTGCCACTCCCCTGCGTGCCCATCACTCGTGGCCCGTCGATACGGGGAAGGAAGTCACCGTGAAGGGCACTGTGACCGGCTATACCTGGACCAACCCGCACGTGATGATCGGCCTCAACGTGCAGGGCGCCAACGGGAAGATGGAGAAGTGGGACGTCGGCGGCCCGAGCACGGCCCGCATGTCCGGCAACGGCTGGAACAACACCACGCTGAAGCCGGGTGATGTGATCACCGCGATGGGGTACCAGTTCTCGGACGGTCAGAAGATCCTGCGCCTGCAGGAGATCGTGATGGCCGACGGGAAGAAAATGTTCCTCTACGGCCGATAGCCAATCAGGCGGCAGGTGGCAGAGGGCGGGTGGCAGTAGTAGGTGGCAGTGAGCCTACCGCTGCGTCTACTGCCACCTGTTCCCTGCCTCCCACTGCCCACTACCCCCCGCGACCTGCCCCCTAGAAATCGATCTGCAACGCGAATTTCGCCAGCCTCGGCGACAGCACCGTCCGCACCTGCTGCCACGCCGGCCCGAAGCGCGGGTTGATCGCCAGGATCGGTGCCGAGTTCAGCGCGTTGTGCAGCTCGAACCGCGGCTGGACGCGCGAGTTGCCCAGCCGGAACACCCGATTGAGGGCGAAGTTCAACTGGTTGACGCGTCCCTCACGATAGAGCGACCGCGGGTTGATGAGTTCGATGTTCGCCGTGCCGCGCACCCCTGCTGCGAGATCGCGGCCGAGCGACGGCGCGATCTCCGCGTTGGTCGCGACGTAGGTCGCCGTCGTGTCGATGCCCGGGTTGTTCTGATACAGCGCGCTCACACGCAGGCTCCACGGGAGGCTGTACGCACCCGACAGCTTGAACTGGCTCTCGGCCCCGAGCGGCGGGTCGAGACGGCAGACACTCTGCGGGCTCGCACGCCCGGCGTCCGCGCTCAACGGGCCGAAGGCCGCCGTCGTCATCTCGGGCAGCTTCGAGAGCACCGCGCAGTTGTCGAACACGGTCTTGCCGAACGACACGCCGCCGGTGAGCAGGCCGCCATCGCCGAAGCGCGCGTTCATCGTCAGGTCGATCGCGTTGTGGATCTCGCTCTGTTTGCCGTAATGCTGCGAGTTGGTGACGAGGTTGTCCTGGCGGCCGAACTTCGCGGGCTTGATCGCCAGCAGACCGCACACGCGCTCTCCCGGACTGGGCAGCCGCTGATCGCCAGGGGCCGTGATGCAGTAGCTGTCGTAATCCTCCGGACCGACGAGCAGGTTGTCGGTGACGAGGAAGTTGCCGTACCACGTGCGGTAGTACGCCGCGTTCACCGCAAGTCCAGTCAGCAGCTCGTGCTGCAGGGAGACGGATCCCTGCCAGCTGTACGGACCCGCACTCCACCCGTGCAGCACGTCGTCCGCGTAGCGCGTCACCACGCGCGGCTTGCCGAAGTCCGCCGCCGACGACGGCCCGAGCTCCGAGTCCTGCGGGACGTAGTCGCCGTTGGCGTCGGTCCACGTGCGCGTCGAGCTGATGACCATCGCGCTCACGGGGTTGTTCGGAAAGACGATGCCGGAGGTCGTGCCGATGGGAATGTTGCTCTGCAGCGGGATGAAGCGGCCAATCGACCCTTTGATCGCCGTGCGGCCGTTACCGAACAGGTCGTACGACGCGCCGATGCGTGGATTGATGTCCTTCCAGTTCGGCACGTTCTTCACCGCCGCGAAGTCGCGCGCGGGGACCCACGGGCCGGCCGCCAGGTGCTGTTCTGGAATGTAGCCGTTGACGAACTCGAGCCGTGCGCCCAGGTTCAGCGTCAGCCGGCTCATCGTCCACTGCTCCTGAGCGAAGTACGCGCCCTGCGCGACGCGGTTCATGTTGCGGTACGGCGTCGCCCAGTAGGTGACGGACTCGGGCACGCGGCCGGCGAACGTGTAGCTGACGTCGTGGTTGATGAAGAAGTTGTTGTCGAGCGTCGCGCGTCGATACTGGATGCCGGTCTTGAAGTTGTGCGCGCCGCTCACGTACGACACCGATGCGCGGATGTTGAGCGCCGAGAAGTCCTGGTAGCCGCGCGCGACACCCTGGTTCAGCGTCTCGCCGGGTGACCCGTACCAATAGTTCCTGACCCGATCGAACACCGCGATGTCGTCCGGGCTGCCGTCCGGCTTTCCGTCGTTGCCGAAGCGGCTGATGATGCGGTGGCCGAGAAAGTTCGAGCCGGCGTCGAGCAGGATGTGGTTGGTGAGCGGATTGGTCCAGCCGGCCTGCAGCGTGTAGGTGCCCCACGGATAGCGGCGGTCGCCTGATGCTTCCGGCGATTTCAGTGCGCCCGACGCGCTCGGCACCAGCACGTCGCGCAGGCAGGCGCAGCTGCGCTCGTCGCGCGCGAGGACCGTGACGCGGTGCTTCTCCGCCGCCTTGATCGTGAAACGGGCGCCGAGCTCCTGATAATAGTTGCGGTCGAACGCGGGACGGCTCAAGTCGGGTTCATAGAAGAGCGACCCCGCCTGCTTGTTGTAATAGTTGCCCGGGGCGTAGGTTGACGCGCCGTTGTAGCGGGTGCTGCCGAAGAACCACACGCGATCGCGCGCGATCGGTCCGCCGATGCCGCCGCCGACATCGTACAGCTGCCGCAGATCGCCCGGGCGCGCGGCGCCGCGTGCGCGCAGCTCGGACGAGATATTGTCGCCCTGCAGCCGGCTGCTGCCGAAATCGGTCGAGAACGATCCGCTGAAGATGTTGCCGCCGTCGCGCGGCACGAAATTGGTCTGCGGCCCGTCGCCCATCACTTCCGCGGTCAGGGTGCCGGGCAGCTGCACGGTGACCTCTTCGATCGTCGCGGGATTGACGGCGGAGTTGAAGTTGGCGCCGCCCATCGGCGTGCCGATGAACATGCCGTCGCGCAGCTGCGTGCTGCGCCCGCTGTCGTGCATGCGGAACCACTGCGTGTCCTCGCCCTTGGTGCCGCCGACATCCTGCTGGGTCGGGCTCAGTGGCGCGGCGCCGGGCAGCAGCGCCGCATAGATGCCGGCGTTCTTCCCCATCGGCAGCGTCTTCACCGTCTCGCGCGTGAAGACCTGCTGCTGCGTCATGCCCTGCACGTCGACGAGCGGCGCCTCGCCCCTGACCGTGATGGTTTCGGCGAGCTGGCCGACACCCAGGTCCGCGTTGACCGTCGCGACGAAGCCGGTGGAGATGTCGATCCCTTCGCGCCGCACGCTCCTGAACCCCTGCAGCGTGAACGTCACGGTGTAGGTGCCGGGCCGGAGGTCCACGATGCGATAACGCCCCTCACCGTCGCTCACCACCGTGCGCGTGCGTTCGATGAGCGCCGGGCTCGCGGCCTCCACCGTGACACCGGGGAGCACCGCGCCCCCTTCGTCGCGCACGACACCCGCGATGGTGCCGCTGGAGGTGTCTTGTGCCCGCGCGGGCGCGGCGAACGAGAGTATGAGAACAAGCGCCGCGAGCATCCCGGACCTCGTCATGCTGCCTCCCCTTTTTCAGGCGGATCTGAAGGTCCGCCTCTACGTTCGTCTTGTCGGCTACGCCGCTACGTTCGTCATTGACGGCCGTAGAGGCGGACTTTCAAGTCCGCCTGCGTTCAGAAGTTGTACTGAGTACTAACCTTCACCGCGCGACCCACCAGAATCCCCTGCGGCTGCTGCCAGTTGCCGAACGTGTTGCTCTGCTGCAGCACGGCGTTGCCGTTCAGGGCGTTGTACAGATCCACGTTCAGCGAGATGCGCCGCTGCGAGAGCCGCACGATCTTCGCGAAGCGCAGATCCACCTGGTTCAACCGCTCGCCGTACATCGATCCCGGCTTGACGATGTTGACCGTCACGTTCGGCGCGCTGCCGGCCAGCGGACGGCCGAGCGACTGCGCGGCCAGCGCGGACGACGCGACGAAGTTCGCCTGCACCTCCGGACCGGGGACGCTCTGCATCGACCCGCTCATCTGCACGTCGATGCGCGGAATCGTGTACGACCCGAGGAACTTCACCTGCGTGAGGAACTTCGTGTCGACGTGGCACTGGTCCAGCGGGACGGCCGGTGACAGCTCGGGCAGCTTCTGCACCAGGTCGCAGTTGTCGGTCGACGTCCGCCCGGTGCTGAGACCACCCTGCAGCAGGACGCCTTCGCGCACACGGGCGTTCACCGACACGTCGACGCCGTTCCAGTGGCGGATGTACCGGCCGAACTCCTTCGCAAACGTGATGCGGTTGTCCGACGGCCGCCCGAAGCTGGTCGGCTTGAGATCGCGCAGCCCGCCGACCGTATAGCCGCCGTTCCCGGGCAGACGCGGATCGCTCGGCGCGGGGATGCTGAAGGTATCGAAGTCCGCCGGCGTCAGCGCGCGATCGTCGGTGGTCGTCAGGTTGCCGTACCAGCGCCGGAAGTAGCCGACGTCCGCCGAGACGCGCGGCACGAGCTGTCGCTGCACGCTGGTCGAGAACTCCCAGTTGTAGCCGCGCACGCCCCAGCCGCGCAGCAGGCGCGGATCCCACTGCCCCGCGCCGCCGCTCACCTTCCCGAAGTTCGGGTTTGCCATCGGACCGCACTCGCCGTTGGCCGCGGGCGCCAGCAGGTCGCACTCCGGGCTGAAGTTCTGGTTCCCGTCCGTCCACGCGCGCGTCGTCTCGAGCACGAGGTTGCCGGCGACCGGGTTGCCGATGCCGTCCACCTGCGTCCCATCGAGGTACTTGTTCAGGCTCACCTTCACCGCGGTCTTCCCGTCGCCGAACAGGTCGTAGGCGGCCGCCATCTTCGGCGTGATGTCGTGCCAGCGCAGCTGATCGGTCTCCGGGACCACGAACGGCACGGGCACGAACCGCGACGCCCCATAGGGATTGGTCGGATCGCTAATCGTCTGCTCCGGGAAGTGGCTGCGCTTGTAGTCGTACCTCACGCCGAGATTCAGCGTCAGCCGATCGACGGTCCAGCGATCCTGCACGTAGATGCCGGGCTCGGCATCGAGCGTCCACAGGTCGTGGTACGGCCGCACCCGCAGGATCACCTGATTGGGCACGCCACGATTCAACCGGTAGCGAATCGGCTGCAGCGCAAACTGGTTGTAATCCGCCATCGCCCACGAGTTGACGACGCCCGTCTTCAACGCGTGCGCGCCGGTGACGTAGGACACGGCGAAGCGGTAGCGCAGCGTCTCGTTCTTGGCGTCGCGATAGTCCGCCGGCCGTGTCTTGAGGTTCATACCGTTGGACTGCTCGAGGAACCCGATGATGTTCGACGGCATGGTGTCGCGCGGGAAGAATCCCCACTTGTTGATCTGGTGCAGGATGCTCGCGTCGAGCAGCAGGCGGCTGGTCACGGGCGCCGTCCAGTCGCCGGTGATGATGCGCTGCGGATGCCCCCAGCGGTTCTCCGTCCCGCCGACCTGTGTCGGCGAGATGAGCGAGGGGCACTTGCAGGACGTCTGCTCCGACCACGAGAAGGCCAGCTTGTGCGTCCTGTTCGCCTGCCACGTGACGCGCCCCTGCCCGTCCTTCCACGTGCCGTTGTTGATCGCCTTGCGGCTCAAGTCCGGCGTGTACGCCCAGACGTTCGGATCGTCCTGCGTCTTGTCCACGTAGATGCCGGCGACATAGTTGTCCGCGCGGAGGTAACGCCCAGCCGCGTAGAACCACACCTTGTCGCTGCGAATCGGCCCGCCGAAACCGGGGTTGAAATCGCCGTTGACCCTCACGGAGTTGGCAAACGGCAGGCCGCGCGATCTCAAATCCGCATCGACGTTGTTGCTCGTGAGATGTTCGTTGGTGTAGCTGGCGTAGATGGTGCCGGCGAAAACGTTGCCGCCGTCCTTCGGGATGATGTTCGTGCGGACGCCGCCGACTTCGTTCTCCACCGACGCCGCGGTGTCGACGACCGTCTCCTGGATGGCGCTCATGTTCGGCGTGTAGCCGGTCTCGAACGCTTCGTTGCCCCACCCGGTCGAGAGGCCGTTGATCGTCATGCGCGAGTCCTGGAACGTGCCGCCATGAATCGCGAAGATGCCGACGATGTCGCCGACCGATCCGCCGACGTCGTGCGCGCCGAGGCCGTACCAGTTGCCCGCGCCCTGCGTCACGGTGATGCCGGGAATCAGCTCGACGAGGCTCGACGGCATGCGGCTCGTCGGGATCGCGTCCACCACCTCGCTGCCGAGCACGCGCTGCTGCGTCGCGCTCTGCACGTCCACGATCGGCGCCTCGCCGGTGACCGTCACCGTCTCGGCGACCGAGCCGACGCGAAGCTCCGCATCGATGGCGGCCGTGAAGGTGCCTCGCAGCTCGATCCCTTCGCGCCGGACGCTTGAAAAGCCCGAGAGCGTGAAGGTGAGCGCATAGGTGCCGGGTGGGAGCGTGACGATCCGGTATTGGCCGCCGCCATCGGTCACGACCGTCCGCGCCTTCTCGATGAGCGCCGGGCTCGAGGCCTCGACGGTGACGCCCGGCAGCACGGCGCCCGTGGCATCCTTCACCACGCCGGTGATGGAGGCTTGCGCAAATGCAGCGGAGGGAATCAGCAGAGCGAGCAGTACCGTAGCCAGGCCACGTGCCGCGAGTCGAACCATGGACGCCTCCTGCGAGTGGTGGGGCCTACTTCTTACCCTTGCCGGATGCCGCGAGCGTGTAGGTGAAGCTGTCGGAGCAGATGCCTTCGCCGATCTTCTGGACGGGCGTGCGCCGCGCGGTGACGAGCGGCGTGGTCCACGGGCCGGACAGCATCTTCGGATCCTCCACGACCGCCTGGTATTCGATCGTGTCGGCATCGAGCGCGCGCCAGCGCTCGGTGACGTGCAGCGCGTCGGAGTGCGGCCAGCGTCCCTTGCTGGCCGGCGTCGGCTTGTCGCGGCCGTCGGCGAGCCAGGTTTCCGCGTTGAAACCCGTGACGTCCACGACCAGCGTGTCGCCGTCCCAGCGGGCGATGGAGTCGCCGAAGTAGGTCGGGATGATGTCGGGAGAGTGTGTCAGCGCTTCACCGTACGGAATGATGCGGAAGCCGTGGTAATACTCGGTCAGGACGACGACGAAGCCTGGATGCTGCACGATCTGGAATGGCCACGGCGAGCTTGCCGTCGCGCGCGGAACGCCGTACGGGATGCAGCGCAGCAGCGGATCGTCCGACTCGCCGAGATCGCCCATCTCCTTCAGCGCCGCCGGCGTGTAGAGGCCTTCGAGTTTCGCCAGAGTGGCGCGCTCGATCTCGCCGCCCGGACCGCGCGGCGTCCAGACGCCAGTGAGATCCGGTTTGCCATCCGGCAGTCGCACCACGGGGCCCGCGGGTGTAGCTGCCGCCGGGCGAGCGCCCCGCCCCTGCGCGGCGGTGTGCGCCGGAAGCGCGGCAGCGACCGCACCGATCAGTAATCCGGCGAGGGTCGAGGAAACCGCGCGATTCGCCACTGTAAAACCCCTCCAGTGCACCGGATGCTCGTCCCAGGCATGTGTGGTGTGGCCGCGTTTCTAACAGACGCTGGAGGGCGATGTCAACGTTTACATGACGTTCGCGCGTGACACTCTGCAGCGCATCGACTCGCGCGTGCATCAGTTGAAGACCGCATCTACCGCGATCGGTTCGTAGCGCGGCAGGCGGGATTTTGAGATGATCCAGCGAGCGGAGGGACGTGCAGCCATGAAACGTTGCCTGATGGTTCTACTGGCCGCGGCCGCCTGTGTCGTGGGGCGTCCCGCACTTGCCCATCATTCCTTCGCTGCGACCTACCTCGAGACGCAGACGGTCACCATCGAGGGAGAGATCGTGCAGTTCGTCTTCCGCAATCCCCATTCCTTCGTGCACGTGAACGTGAAGGAGAAGGACGGCACGACGGTCGTCTACAACGTCGAGTGGGGCGGCACCGGCCAGCTGGGCGGCACCGGCGTCACGGGCGGAACGCTGAAGGCCGGCGACCAGGTCGTCATCACCGGCGCGCCGGGACGCAACGCCGCCGATCACCGCCTCCGCCTCGTCACGCTGAAGCGGCCGAAGGATGGTTTCACCTGGGGCCAGGCGCCCGGGCAGACCGTAGACTAGCGCCGCACGCAGCCTGAAGGGGAACGCTTTCCTCTGACCACGAGCCACAGAGGCACAGAGACACAGAGACTTTTCTTTTCTGTGTCTCTTCGATCTGCGGGTTCTCACGCCTGGCCGTTGCGCCAGTGATGAGTTGCCTCAACCGTTGATGTTGTGACCGTGAGATGTCCGCGGCGTTTTCGCGGCCATCCGCTCCCTTCCGTCGTCCAATATCGCGTTGCCGGTGTCCAATACTCCTGTTCACCGGCGCTGGACTCTTTCATCGAGGTGTCAGCGATGCGGCAACCTCGTCTGTCAGCAAGCGCAGCAGCCGTCGCTCTCGCGTTCGCGTCCCTCGTCAGCGCGCACGGTCAAACGGTCGCGCCATCAGCGGGTGCGCCCCGCCCCGGGCTTCCTCCTCGGGACACGCAGCGGCCAGCCGCGACCGGGACGGCACGCATCCGCGGCCGCGTGGTCATGCCCGACACCGGCGCGCCGTTGCGCCGCGCACAGATCACGCTGGTGTCGCTTGACGTCGCCATCCGGCGGGTCGTGACGACGGATACGCAGGGTCGCTACGAGTTCGCCGACCTTCCTGCGGGTCGCTACAACGTCATGGCAGGCAAGGGCGGCTACGTCACGTTGCAGTACGGCCAGCGCCGGCCATTCGAGCCCGGCCGCCCCGTGACTATCGCGGACGGACAGACAGTCGAGCAGGTCGACTTCGCGCTGCCGCGCGGCAGCGCCATCGTCGGCAAGGTGACCGACGAATTCGGCGAACCGATCACCGGCGTGCAGCTCCAGGTGCAACGCTACACGTACATGCCGGGAGGACAGCGGCGCCTCACATTTGCGGGCGCGGGCGTGTCGATGTCGACCAACGATCTCGGCGAGTTTCGAGTCTTCGGTCTGATGCCAGGCGAGTACATCGTCAGCGCCGTGGCTCGCGGCGGGATGAACTTTCAGCAGGGAGCGAGCGGGTCGACGGATTCCTTCGAGGGCTACGCGCCCAGCTACTACCCCGGCACTCCCAATCCCGCGGAGGCGCAGCCGGTGACCGTCGCCCTCGGCCAGGAACTCACGCTGAACTTCTCGCTCGTCGCGGCCCGCATGGCGCGCATCACCGGCTCCGCCTTCGATTCGCAGGGTCGCCCAGCCGTCGGCGCGTTCCTCTCACTCGTCACCCGAGGTCCCAGCGTCGTCTATGGGATGTCCAGTGGGACGGTATCGGCGGACGGCTCCTTCACGCTGATCAACGTCGCGCCGGGCGAGCAGATGCTCCAGGCTCAAGTCAACCCGCGGGCGCCCGGCGATGAACGAGAATCGGCGTCGGTCCCTGTCACGGTCGCCGGCGCCGACATCACCGGGCTGCGTATCACCACGTCGCCCGGGGCCACGATCGGCGGGACCGTCGTGTTTCAGGGAACGTCGGCGCGGACCGGCGAGCCGATCCCGCGGATCACCGTGCAGGATGCCCGGCCCGACGAACCCGGAGCCATCTTCTTCAACCAGGATTCAGGGAACGGCTTGATCGCGGAGGACGGGACCTTCACGATCAAGGGTATCGCGCCACGAGAGTTCCTCTTTCGCGCGTTCACGCCGCAGGCGTGGACCTTGAAGTCCGTGACGCTCGATGGCGATGACATCACGGACGTCCCCATCCGGGTGACCGAGAGCGGGAAGCTTGGGACGGTGAAGGTCGTCCTCACGGACCAGGTGACCGAGGTGTCAGGTACGGTGACGGGTGCGCACGGCGAGGCCGTGAAGGACTACGTCGTGATCGTGCACCCCGTTGAAGAGAGAGAGGGCACGGCCGCGACGCGGTACATCCGCACCGCGCGGCCGGATCAAAACGGCGGATTCCGCATTCGCGCGCTGCCGCCTGGCCGCTACCTCGCCGCGGCCGTCGAACAGCTCGAGCAGGGACGCGAATGGGACCCCGAGTTCGTCCGCCGGTTCCGCGACGCGGCGAAGCCGGTGACGCTGGTCGAGGGCCAAACGCTCACACTCTCGCTCCCGCTGACGGGCATTCAATAACGGTCTGAAGGCGCGTGAGTGGTCTCGAACGCCGTTCACCGGCGACGGGCCACGGAGGCACAGAGACACGGAGATTTCTTTTTTTTCTGAAAAGGACGCCGAGCGACGCGCTCAGCAGAGGCCATCGTCTCGAACACAGAGCGTAAAGTTTCTCTCCGTGCCTCCGTGCCTCCGTGGGCCGTGGGCCGCGTGCGTCGCCCGGCGAGTTATCTGGTGATGACCTCGTCGGCGGCGAGGCCCCAGCTCCAGCCGTCCTTCGGACGACGGAGCGTGACGAGGCGGAGGCGATGATCGTCGGGGTTGCGCGCGGGGTTGCCGGTGATGATCAGGTGGTCGCCGGACTTCAGCGTGTCGCGGCTGATCTTCCCCTGCAGCTGCGACGGCGAGCCCCACTCGACGAGGTAGCGCACCATCGCGCCGCTCGCGTCCTTCACCATCACGTTCACGAACGAGTGCGGATTGCGCAGCTCGAAGGTGACGAGGTCCCCTTCGATGGTGACCGAGCCGCTCTCGACATAGGTCGCCGCGAACGAATGATGCGCGGAGGCGTTCACGCAGGCGAGCAGCGCAGCCGCGGCCAGCCAAGGGATCGTGTGCCATCTCATAGCGTTCATTCTCCGTCAGACCTCGAATCGCGGGCAGACCTGCGCCGAGGCGCCGTCCTTGCGACCTGCGTGCTGCTGCCTACTGCGCTGCCCGCTGCCCGCTGTTATGGCTTGATCGTCTTGCCGTCGGCGAACGTGACCTCCAGCACTTCGCAGAAATTCTGCGACGCGTCTCGCGCCGGGTGCCCCGTCACCGTGACCTCGACGCCGGGCTTGAGGATCGACGGCGTGATGCCGAGCCGGATCAACTGGTTCGGGACCTTCCCTTCGAAGCCCCACTTCACCGCCTTCCCGTTCTCGTCCTTCGTCTCGACGAAGATCCACGTGTGCGGGTTCTCCCACCTCACCTGGGAGATCACGCCCTTCACCGAGATCGTCTTGTTGATGTCGTAGGCGACGGCGGCGGAATGGTGAGCTGACGCCGGGATCGCGATCGCGAGCGAAAGGGCGGCCAGCGCGAACGCACCGTGGGACGCGCGGAGCATGGTCATCCTCCTACCGCTGCGCCGGTGGCGGAGCGGCAACGCAGTTGATCGTGCACGCCGCCGGCCGGGCGGCACCGGGCTTCATCTTCTTGCGGTACTCCGGATACAACGTCTCGGGCATGCCGAGCGCCGCATCGCGCGGCACGCCGTACCTCGTCGTCATCTCGTCGACGAACGGATTCTGCTCGGGGATGAAGTGCGGCACGCTCTCGCCTGGCATGCGTCCCTGGTACGCCGACACGCACGGCGGACCCACCGGCGACAGGTCCGCGGTCTGCAACTGGAAGCTCCGCGTCATGATCTGCGGTTCCGCGAGATAGATCGGATCCTCGACGATCGCCAGCACTGTCAGCACGTCGCCGTGCCGATAGAACCGCGTCGTCATCGTCGCCTCGTCGCTGATCGGCGGCCCGACTTTCCGGATGAAGCCGGCCTTCATGTGCGTCGTGTAGGCGACGAGCGTGTTGCCGTCCCAGCGGCCGGTCGTGAAACCGCCGCGCGTGTGCTCCGCGTACTGCGACGGGTGCGCGCGGCCGTCCATCCAGATGACGTACGGCGCGCGGTTCTCCCACGCGCCGACGGTGTAGGAAACCGTCGTCCCCTTCACGGGCTCGGTGTCGCTCCAGATCTTGATGCCGAAGGGACCCTGCACGAAGTAGAACGCCGGCAGTCCCTGGCACTGCCGCTCGATCATCGAATACTGCGACTCGTTGTAACTCAACGCGCGAATCCGTCCCTCCGCGTTCAACGGGATGCCGGTGTAGTCCACGGGCACCGAATCGCCGGCGAGATCCTCGGCGCCGGTGGCACCCCAGGAGCCGGACAGATCGACCTGTGCGAACGCCGGGCTCGCGATGAGCAGCGCCATGAGTACGTAGGGGCCGGCTTTAGCCGGCCCGAACGGTACGTAGCAGCCGGCTTTCTTGTCCGCCGAAGCGCGTCGCGCGAAGGCGGAAGCCGGCCCGAACCGCTCTACCACGCGGCCGTGCACGGGCTCGGGTCCCATTTCGCTCCGTCTCCCTCTTTCTTGAAATGCGAGCTGACGATATAGGGCCGCTGCAGGTAGCGCGGATCCTCGACGACGGTCGTCACGATCAAAACCTGCCCGCCGGCCGGATGCGCGGCCACGTCGAAGTATTCGGTGACCGTTGCGTTCTCGCTGTACGGCACGCCGTTTCGCCGCAAATAGCCGGGGCGCACGTTGGTGGTGACGACGGTCAGCGAACCGGCGCCGCGGCCCGCGCGTTCCCAGCGCGCCGTCGAACTGCCCTGCCAGGTCGCCGGACCTGGTGCAGCGGCGGGGTTGAATCGGAACAGCCGCGTCTGCGTCCCGGCGTCGGTGTCGAGCCGAAGCGTGTTGTCGTCCTGCCACACGATGTGGAAGCGCCCCGGAATCCGCATAATCGCCGGGGCGCCGTACGCCTTGCACGGCTCCGGTTCAGCGGCGGCGGGATCCCACGTGTTCGCGACTCGTGTCCCCTCCGGCGTCAGCGGGATCCCGCGGTAGTCGCCTTTCGGCGGCATCAACATGCGGTATCGCCACTCTTCGCTGATGAACGCGACCCAGTAACCGGTGAGATCGATCGGGGCGGAGGCCCTGGCTGCCGGTGGCGGCGCCGCTCCACCGCGTCCCTGTGCGTGTGCAGCCGCCGACGCGGCAAAGGAGGCGAGCGCGATGCCCACGGCGAGCCTCGTCGTGCGACGAATCATGATTTTGCCGCCGCGAGGCTGCGGTACACCGCCTCGACGAACTGGTCGGTCGTCCACGGGCCGCTGGTCGATCCGTATCGCGCCTTGTATCCACGCGCGGGATCGGCGGCCTTGACCTGTTCGAGCGTGCGGCCCGCCTTCACCAGGTCGCGGACCCGGTCGCGGATGATCGTGACCATGTCGCGGTACTCGACGACGTCGAGCTGGTCGCAGATGCGGCCATGACCGGGGACGATCGACGTGCCGATCTCCCGCGAGACGATTGGCACCGACGGGATCGCGATGTCGACCAGGCGGTTCAGGGCGGCAATCGCCCCGTCGATGGTGCCGCCGCGCGCGACGTCGATGACCGGGAAGCGTGTCGTGTCGAGCACGTCGCCGGCGACGATGACGTCCGACCGCCGGAAGAAGACGATGGCGTCGCCGTCGGTGTGCGCCGCGGGCTGGTGCAACACCTCGATCCCCTCGCCGTTGAGGAACATGTACTTGCGCGGGTAGAAGAAGGTCTCGGTCGGCAGCGCCGCGGCGTTGTATGCGGGCTGGGCGGCGCTCATCCTGGTGAGCACGTTTTCCGTGGACAGCACCGACGCCGCCGTGCCGGCGAACTCGGTGGGCAGCCCGATCGTGCGGCCGGTGAAGAGCGTCTCCCCGGCCTGCGAGAGCTTTTCGTTGCCGCCGACGTGATCGGCGTCCGCGCCGGTGTCGATCACGTAGCGGATGGGCGCGGAGGTGATCTTCTTGATCGCCGCAAGCACCGCATCGGCATTTGCCGCGGAGCCCGAATCGACGACGACCACGCCGTCGTCGCCGACCTGGACGCCGACGTTTCCGCCGGCGCCCGCGATCATGTAGAAGTTCGGCCGGACCTGGAGAACCTCCAGGCCCTGGCCTTGTGCCTGACCGATGCCGGCGAAGGCCGCCGCGGCGAGCAGCGCGCCCGCCGCGAGCGCGACGCCATGCGAGACGGCGCGTTTCACGCGCGCAATCCTAGCAGATTGCGCCGCGATTCGGCGTCAGTCCTCGATGTCCGCCATCGCCTTCCGGCGCTTGGGTGCTTTCGTCATCCCGACGCGGGTCTCCGACATCAGCTCGCGCGCGATCTGCGTAAGGAGGTTGTCGGCGACCTCTTCTTCCGCGAGCGACTGACTCAGGAGCTCCGAGACCGCCGGGAGACCGGCTTGTCCTGCCAGCGCACGCGCGGTGCCGTAGGCCGAGATCTCGTAATGCTCGACCTTCTGCGCCGCGGCAATCAGCGCGAGGTCCGCGGCCGCCGGCTCCATGCCTTCGCCTTCGCGCATGACCTCGCTGCCTTCCTCGACGAGGCCCGCCATCCCCTTGCACGTCTTCGCCTTCGCCGGTGCGCCCGCCAGCGTGAACACTTCCTTGAGGCGCTCGACGTGTCCCTTGGTCTCTTCGAGGTGCGTCTCGAAGCACAGTTTCAGGGAATCGGCGTGTGCCGCCTTGATCATCTTCGGCAGCGCCTTGACGAGCTGACCTTCGGCGCTGAGCAGATCGCGCAGGTTCTCGACGAGCAGTTCCTCGAGCGCTTCCGGGTTGTCGGACGTGCTCGTGCTGCGATCGTCGATGGCGCCGCCGGTCTCGGGCTTCGCACGCATCGCGTCGAAGGCCGGCGCCTCGACGCGCTGCCAGTCGCCGCCCTCGTTCCAGGGGCCGCGCGCGTCCACTTCGCCGTCTTCGCCGGCGCCAGTTGAATCGTTGAAGAACTGATCCACGAGACCGGGCGTAGGCGGGATTTTCCCGATCATGAAGCGTGGCTTCTTCATGCTCTCGAGCGCGGCGGTAAACGCCTTCATGTGGGTGATCTCACGGGTCATCAGGAACTGCAGCGCGTCCTTCGTTCCCGCATCGTCGGTGAAGTTGATGAGCCGTTCGTAGACGATCTTGGCGCGCGCTTCGGCCGCGATGTTACTGCGCAGGTCGACGTCGAGCTCGCCGGTAATCTTGAGGTAGTCCGCTGTCCACGGATTGCCCTGCGAGTTGAATAGCCCTACACCGCCGCCGCCCGCGATCGCGATGAGGGGATCGGCCTCCGCCGCCTCGCGATCGAACTTCATCGGCTTGAGGTGAAGCCGCGCGAGCGCGCCGACGATTTCAAGGTGGCTCAATTCCTCCGTCCCTATATCCATCAGCAGATCTTTGCGCTCGGCGTCGTCGCAATTGAGGCCTTGAATCGAGTACTGCATGGCGGCCGCGAGCTCGCCGTTGGCACCGCCGAACTGCTCGAGCAGCATGTTCCCGAAACGAGGATCGGCCGCGTCAACGCGCACGGTGTACATCAGCTTTTTCACGTGGTGATACATGGAACCTCCGGTGTGAGGTTCAACGCAGCACGACGTATGCCGCGATTGAGTGAGGGGTTTAATTACGGCAGCACGATCACGAGCGCGCCAGTTCGCCGCGCACGATCGCCGCGCCCTGCACCAGCGCGCGGAGCTTTCCGTCCGCCACCGCCCGCGGCAGGTACTTCATCCCGCAGTCGGTCGAGACGATGATGTTCTCGGGCGAGGTGAACGGCAGCGCGCGGCGAATCCGCTCGGCCACCGTGTCAGGCGACTCGATATTCATGTCCGACAGGTCGATGGCGCCGAGGACAATCTGCTTCCCCGGAAGGCCGCGCAGCACCGAGCAATCGAGCTTCGACTGCGCGGTCTCGATCGAGATCTGCCGGCAGCGGCATTCGGCGAGCTCCGGCAGGAACGAATAGCCGGACGGCCGTTCGTGAATGATCGCGGCATACCCGAAGCAGATGTGCACGCACGTCGTGCCGGTGACCCCCTCGAGCGCGCGGTTCAGCGCGGCCAGGCCGTACTGTCTCGCCTTCTCGGGT
>Ga0134122_10000055_pt1 | contig 54788 bp, 44 predicted proteins | sample KB302_FD_96461 | JGI IMG/M metagenome (GOLD analysis project Ga0134122, IMG submission 96461) | Terrestrial soil microbial communities without Nitrogen fertilizer from Kellogg Biological Station, Michigan, USA - KB3-0-2 | ecosystem: Environmental > Terrestrial > Soil > Unclassified ... | reverse complement strand
CGTGTGCTCGCGCTGCTGAATCTGGCGATGGCCGACGCGGCTATTGGATGCTGGGAAGCGAAGTACCACTTCGTCTTCTGGCGCCCGGTGACGGCGATTCCGCTTGCCGCAACCGACGGCAATCCCGCGACCGTCGAAGATGCGGCGTGGACGCCGCTCTTTGCGACGCCCGCCCATCCCGAATATCCATCAGGGCACTCGTGCGTGAGCGGCGCCGCTGGCGTGGTGCTGGCCGATCAATTCGGAGAGCGGACCCGCTTCTCGATCGACAACGACCTGATGCCCGGCGTCGTCCGCTCGTTCCGCAGCTTCTCGTCCGCGCTCGACGAGGTGAAGAACGCCCGCATCAATGCGGGGATTCATTTTCGATCGGCGACCGACGATGGACAGGCGCTCGGGGTGAACGTCGCCAACTACGTGCTCGAGCACGCGTTGACGCGCGTCGGGCACTGATCGCGCGCGGCGCGGCTCAGTAGGTCTTGCCGCCCTTCATCACGAACTTCACGCGATGGAGGGCGGAAATGTCACGCGTGGGATCGCCGTCGAACGCGGCCATGTCCGCGAGCAGGCCTGGCTTGATCGAGCCGATGCGGGTGTCCATGCGCAGCACGCGCGCGGCGACCGAGGTCGCGCTCTTCAGCGCGTCGGCCGGTGACATCCCGTAGTTGACCATCAGCTCGAGCTCGCGCGCGTTGTCGCCGTGGGTGAAGACGCCGACGTCGCTGCCGCTGAGGATGGTGACGCCGGCGGCGAGCGCGGCCTTGAAGCTGGCGCGCTTGCGGGCGATCGAGTCCGGCTCGGGCTGCTGGCCCTTCCTCCACCCGGCGTACTGCGCGGTCGCGTCGCCGGCGGCAAGTGTCGGGCAGAGCGCGACGCGCCGCTCCGCCATCAGCTTGAAGATTTCGGGCGTGCCGGCGTCGCCATGCTCGATCGTGTCCACGCCGGCCATGATCGCGTTCCGCATCCCCTCGACGCTCGTCGCGTGCGCGGCCACCGGCGTGCCGCTCGCGTGCGCGGCGCGGACGCCCGCCGTCAGCGATTCGAGCGTGAAGGTGGGGCGCGCGGCCGCGACCGGGCCCCAGCGATAGTCCGCGTAGAACTTGATCCAGTCGGCGCCCTTGCCGATCTGGCTGCTGACGACGCGCGTGATCGATTCGACGCCGTCGGCTTCCTCGGCGCCCTGCGGCGCGTTCCATTCGGGAACGAACTTCGGATCGTAGGCGCCGGTCGCCACGATGGCGCGCGTCGAGGCGAGCACGCGCGGCCCCGGCACGATCCCGTCCTCGACCGCCTGCCGCAACCCGACGTCGGCGTAGCCCGCGCCCTCGGTGCCGAGGTCGCGAACGGTGGTGAAGCCCGCGAGCAGGGTCGCCCTCAGGTGGTTCACCGCGCGCGCCGTGCGCAGCGCGAGCGGCTCGTGCGCGACCTGGAATTCCCATGGCGCTTCGTTGTACGGGTGCAGCAGCAGGTGCGAATGGCCCTCGACGAGGCCCGGCGTCAGCGTGAAGCCCGCGAGATCGATCACGCGCGCGTTCGCGACGGGCACGCTCGCAGCTGGTCCGGCGGCCTCGATGCGCTCGCCCGCCACGCGCACCGCCCACCCCTCGTGCATCGTGTCGCCGTCGAAGACGCGAGCGGGCCGCAGCACGACGGCACCGGGCTCGGCCGCAGGCGGATTCTGGGCCGAGAGGCCCACTGCTGCCGCAACGAGCAGCACGAGTGACGCGACCAACGGCCGGGATGGCATGCAGCTGCCCCGTCGACTTCGCCCGGGATGAGCGCCTCGACCTGGCTCGGGGCGAGCCCCTCGACGTGGCTCGGGGCAGGCGGATTGTAACCTTTTGCGGAAGGCCCGGTTTTCATCGAGGCATGCACGACAGGCCCCTCGACTTCGCTCGGGACAGCCGGCTGAAACCATCGACCACCCCGGCCCGTAATACGAATGTGCAAGGACGATTCTGGATCCCAATCGCACTTGGCATGCTCGTTATTTCGCAGTTCGCAGCGTCTGCGAACGCACAGGGCGTCACCAGCCCGGAACTCCACGCGGTGCGCGCGACAACGCCGCCGAAGGTGGACGGTGTGCTGGATGACGCGGCCTGGGCGCACGAGCCGTATCCCCTGGAGCCATGGGTCTCCTACAACCCGCTGCGCGGCGAGCCGGAGAAGCAGCGAACGAGCGTGTGGATTGCCTACGACGGCGAGGCCATCTACTTCGCGTTCCGCTGCTTCGACGACGACCCGTCGAAGATCCGCACGACGATCACGCGGCGCGACAACGCGTGGAACGACGACTGGATTGCCGTCAGTCTCGATTCCACGCGCACGGGGCAGGTGGCGTACCACCTGTTCGTGAACCCGAGCGGCATTCAGATGGATGCGCTCAACACGGGCAAGAACGAGGACAGCGCACCCGACTTTGTGTGGCAGAGCGCCGGCCGCGTCGACGACGAGGGGTACGTCGTCGAGATGCGGGTGCCGCTGCAGACCATCCGCTTCCGTGGCGGCGCCGACGTGCGGATGGGGGTCCTGTTCTTCCGGCACAACAGCCGCATGGGTGTGTCGTGGTCCTGGCCCGCGATCGCGCCAGGGCAATGGGTGTTCGAATCGCACGCGCCGCTCGTCTTCGACGAACTGCACCAGCCGCGCGTGCTCGAAGTGATTCCCAGCGCCACGGTGTCGAGCAACCAGGCGAGAGACGGCACGCAGGCGTGGCCGGCCGCGGCGTCGAAGGGCGATTTCGGCGCCAGCGTGAAGTACGGTGTCACCTCCACCGTCACGCTCGAGGCCACGGCCAACCCCGACTTCAGCCAGGTCGAAAGCGACGCCTTCCAGGTGGAAGTCAATCAGCGCTTCCCCGTTTTCTACGACGAGAAGCGGCCGTTCTTCATGGAAGGCCTCGGCGTCTTCAACCTGGCGGGCCAGGGGGACGACGCGCCGATGCAGAGGTCCGTGCACACGCGGCGGATCGTCGATCCGAGCGGCGGCGTCAAGCTGACGGGCACGGCCGGCCGGCAGACGTTCGCGCTGCTCTCGGCAGCGGATGCGTCGGCCGAACACAGCGACAGGCTGTTCACGATCGGACGCGCGCTGCGCAACTACGGCAACGGCCAGTATGTCGGCGCGCTCGTCACCGACACGGAGCACGGCGTGGACTACAACCGCGTGGCGGCCGCCGATGCGACGTTCCGCCACGGCCAGAATTTCGCCTGGAACGCGGCGCTGCTCCACTCGGACTCACGCCATGCCGACGGCCTCGCGGCGAGCGGCAACGGCGCCCAGGCAAAGGGAACCTACAGCACGCGCCGGCTGTTCGTCATGAGCTTCGTCGAGCACTTCGACCGCGGGTTTCAGATGGACACCGCGTTCCTCAACCGCGTCGGCGTGACGCGCGCGTGGGACTACGGCGAGGTCAATTTCTATCCGGCCGGCCAGTTCGGCTGGATCAAACGCATCGCGCCGTTCACGTGGACGACGGTATCGGACGACCGGACGCAGGGCGGCACCGAGTTCCAGGTGATGCCGGGCATCCGCTTCAACTTCGTCCGCCAGGGTCAACTGCGCCTCGATGTCGATCGTGGCCACGAGACGTTCGCCGGACAGCGATTCAAGACCGGCCGCGTGCATGCCGACGGGCGCACGCAGATCACGCGATGGCTGAACGTCAGCGGCACGCTGGAACGATCGCCGGCGATTTACTACGACCCGCTCGCCCCGTTCGGCGGCACGCAGGTCAATCGCCGCCTCGGCCTCGACTGGCAGCCGAGCGCGAGGCTCGCGCACAACCTGTCCTACGACTTCGTCAAGTTCGACCGCGCAGCCGGCGAGCAGGTCTACGCCGTGCACATCGTCAACCTGCGCAACACCTACCAGTTCAACTCGCGGTTCTTCGTGCGGGCCATCGCGCAGTTCGACAGCTCGAAGCGGCGCGTCCTCGGCGATTTCCTCGCGTCGTACGAGCTGGCGCCTGGGACCGTCGCGCACCTTGGGTACGGCTCGGTGCTCGAGAGCGTCGACCGCCGTCCGTACATCCCCACCGCGCGCGCGTTGTTCTTCAAGGTGTCGTACCTCGCGCGCCTGTAGCGTCGCGAGCGGTGTTCCGCCGGCTGCAACGCACTGTTCCGAGATGAACCACGGCGCGCGCGAGTGAGAGAGTGTGCAGCGACGCCCAACCCGCGTCATTGGCTGTACTTAACGGCGAGCGCGCGCGTCGTGGCGAGGTGGTGAGGAGTTTGCGTTCCGACACCTCGCCCTATGAGTACGCTCGTCTCCCAGCCGCCTCGACCGACCCGCGCCCGCGACTTCATGGGCGCGCCGCGCAAACCGCTCGTCCTCGTCGTGGAAGATCATGAGTTCGCGCGCGACGCCGTCGCCGCCCTCCTCTCGTCGATGGGCTACGACGTCATCGAGGCGGAAAACGGCCGCGACGCGCTCGCGGCGATGGCCAAAGGCCCGCACCCTGACGTCATCCTGCTCGACCTGATGATGCCCGTCATGGACGGCTGGGAGTTCATGAAGCGTCAGCGCCGCGACTGGCGTCTCTGCACCATTCCGACGATCGTCGTCAGCGGCGTCGCGTCGCACGATCCGCGGTGCCTCGAGATGCCCGTCGTCAGGTTCCTACGGAAGCCGTACACCGCCGAGCAGCTGGTCGCGGCCATCGACGCCGAGGTGTCCGTAACCGTGACGGCGCGCCAGACCGCCTGACCCTTACATAAGCCGAAGCACGACGACGAGGCCGGCGACAGGGTCGCCGTACTCGTACCGCAGCGTGGTGTTCTCCACGCTGACGACTTCGAATCCCGCAGCATCCGCCGCCTCGCGAATATGCGATTCGCCGTGGACGAATCGGCCCGAATCCGTGAGCCGGAATGATCTCGTGTCCTCACGCTCGACGGTCAACGCGAGCGTCCCACCGCGCCGAAGGCGGCCGGCCGCCGGCGTCAGTACCTGCCGCAGATCGCCGAAATAGATAAACGTGTCGCAGGCAGCGATCAGGTCGAAGTCACGGCCGGTGCCGCGCCCCAGCCATTCGGTGATCTCCGCCACCTCCACCGCGTCGTAACACCTCGTCTTGTTCGCCCGCTTCGCCATGTCGGGCGACAGGTCGATGCCGATCAGCCGCCGCGCGAGCATGCGCAGGTGAGGCCCGGCAAGGCCGGTTCCGCACCCCAGCTCCAGCACGTCGAGCTGCGCCGTCGCCCCGAGCACGCGGTGCAGCGCCTCTGCGAGTACTTGGGGGCCGCAGTACTCGAGGTCGGTGACCATGTTGTGCTCGTAGAATTCCGCGAAGCGCGCGTACAGCTGCACGATGCACTCGTCGGGCGCGCGTGGCGGTGCCGGGTCGCCGCGCAGCGAGACGAGGACGTGCTCGACCTCCGCGTCTCCCGGTGACAGCGCCAGGTAGTGCTCGTAGGCGTCGCGGGCATCCTCGCGCCGGCCGATGATGTGCGCGAGGTCGCCCAGCGCCGCCCACTGATCGGCGGCATCCACCATCTGCAGCGTCGCGTAGTGCTGGCAGACGAAGGCGGCGAGCACGTGCCCCTCGCTGCGCAGCTGCAACGCGCGCGACGAAAAATAACCGGCATCCGGCGCGGCCGGACCTGACGCGCCGGGCGCCAGCGGTTTCAGCAGGTCGTCCTCGATGGCGCCTTCGATCCACCGCATGCAGCCGGCGCGCGCCTCGTCCACGAGCAGGGCGAGATCGTCGACGAGCGACGCGGCGGAACGCGTCCCGTCACACAGCTCGATGATGAGCGCGGCGGAGGGATTCAGGCGATGCAGCCGGTTGCGCGCGACGTCGTAGGCCAGGTAGCCGTCATCGGCAGGGGCGAGCGCGACGAATGGATTTCTGAGGAGGAGTGCGTCGGCGTTCATGGAGGAAAGCCGCCGGGAGCACGATGCCCTGCGCTCCCGGCAACCGACTAAAGGAAGCCTCGATATATGAACGGTCCCATGTCGCTACTGCTGCGGCTCGTCGCCCTTGCCTTTACCCTTTCCTTTTCCCTTCCCCTTCCCCTTTCCCTTGCCTTTACCTTTCCCTTTGCCCTTTCCCTTGCCTTTGCCGTCGCCCTTGCCCTGATCGTCCTGCGGCGCGGCGCTGACAATCGTCGACGCCGGCATGGCGAGCAGCAGCGCACCGCCGCCGAGGATTCGCTTCAGGAATCGTCGTCGGGGCGAGGCGACCTGATCGAGGAGTTGCTCTTTGCTCACGTTGGCCATCCTCCTTTCGTAAGGACGGCCGAGATGGTAACGCCGTTTCGCGCGGCCGCGATACCGGCGGCGATAAAAACGCACGAATCCTGCCAGCGGGACGTCCGCCGTCGCCCCTGCGAATGTCGCGAGCCCTCCGTCAGCGCGCGCGTCGAGCTGCGGGATTTCGACTGCTGTCGCGAAAGATTGCCACGCGATCGGCATCAGCTGATGCAGCGTGCCGCGCGTCAATCCGGGTGCATCGTGCCGGCGAGATCGAGGCAGGCTTCTTGCCCCTCATTGGCCCAGACCACTGGTCGCCGTGGAGGCCACCATGAACAGAAGAATGCATCGGATATTGATCGGCCTGGCGGTCGCGACGCTGCTACCCGCCGCGTCAGCGCTCGCGCAGAAAGTCACCTACGACTTCGGCACCGCGAACTTCTCGGGCATCAGGACGTTCGCCTTCCGGGGCGTCCCGGATGACAACAGGACCGAGTCGACCACCGCCTACGACAGTCCCTTCGTCGAGCAGCGCACGCACGCCGCCATCGCCGCGCAGCTCGAAGCCAGGGGCCTGCGCCGCGACAATGCGCACCCGGACATGTACGTCACGACGCGACGGACGTTCAAGACCGAGTACGAGACCTACGCGCCCGTCGACTGGGGGCTCGGCTACGCCTACGGGTGGGGCTGGGGCCCGTACTACACGGGCTGGGGACCCTGGTACGGCGGCGGCACCTGGTACACCGAGGAACGGATTATCGGTACGCTGGTCGTGGACTTCCAGAATGCGGCGACGGGCCAGTTGATCTGGCGCGGCCTGGCCGAACGGCACGTCCACCCGATGGCGTCGGCATCGCACCGCGACAAGCGGGTGAACAAAGAGGTGACGAAGATCTTCGAGAAGTTCCCGGCAGTGGTCCCGGTCGCCACCTCGGGCGAGGACGTACCGAGACCGACCGGACGCTGAGCGCGCTTACGCTCTCTCGAGATACGCCTCGGCGCGATTGAAGAGCTCCGCGATGCTGGCCGGCGCCGCCTGGGCGCCGGTCGTGCCCGACACGGTCCACAGGATGTGTTCCCCCAGCGCGCGATAGCTTTCGAACTGCGATTCGCTGAACCACTGATCGGTCGTCGGCTCGTGCGGGTACTTGGGGTTCGTCCGCCCGTAGTTCCGCACGTCGATCGGCTCGTCGTGGGCAAAGATCGCCGGCTTCACGTAGAGGAGCTTGCCGTCCTCGAGCGCCGGGTCGCGCCGCGAGTACTGAATGTCGCCAATCGCCACGTAGCGTCCCGACCCCGAGACGAGGCGCGAGGCGCCGTGCGGCGCGGGCGGCTGCTCGGGACCGACGTGAAAGCCGCGGAACGTGACGCTGATGCCGAGGTCCACCCGGATCTTCCGCACCGCGTTGCCGAGATCCTCGAACGCGTAGTTCTCGTCGCAGCCGGCGTCGATCACCAGCACGTGCGAACAGCCGCGGCGCACGAGCTCGTAGAGCCCGAGGTTCTCGAAGTGGCCGCCGTCCGACAGGTTGACGTAGTCGCCCTTCGCGTCCGTGAAGCCGAACGCCTCGTGCAGCGCCATCGGCAGCGCGCGATCGTGCGGGCACGAATGGTTGAAGCGCGCGTCGTAGCGTGGATTGCCGAGCCAGGAGCCGAGCCGCGCGTTGAAGAGCGTCAGCAGCAGCGTGACGATCGGCGACGAGTGATACCCCATGTTCGGATTCGCCGCGGCCCCCGAGATGGTGATCGCGGTGCCGAGCGACACGCCGAACCGTCCGCCGTACCCGCGCGGATCGTCCTCGGTGCCCGCCATCCCGCGATACCCCACGCTCGGGCTGCCGCCGTGCAGCGCCGTCAGCGTGAAGGAGTCGGCCTGCCGCTCCTGCCACGCCAGGTCGGTGCCGGCGGCGAGATTGATGGCGGTGTTGACGATGGGCAGCGGCCGCCGCGGCGTCTCGGGAACGAGGCCGCGCAGCTGCCGGTACAGCGTCCCGCGGCCGGAAGACGAGGGCGGGCCAGACGCCAGCGTCGCGGCAATCGTGCCGCCGCCGCGCCCGGTGGCCGTCGCCGTGGCGACGGTTGCCATCGACGCTGACGGCGCAACGGACTCCACGATCCGGTTCAACCGCAAGGTCAGATCGCGGGCGCGCGCGGCGCTCCAGACCGGCACGGCCAATACTTCCCTCGCCCAGCCGGGGTCATGGCTGAAGACCGTGTCGCCAGGATGCGAGCCCGTCTTCAGCGCCCGCGCAATCTGCACGACGTCCCACCATTCGTGGACGGCGAACGCGCCGTCCGCGAGATGCCGCGTCACGAGCGTTTCCCAGTCGGCGCGCTGCTGCGCGCGCCGCTTCGAGGCGACGAGGACGTCGTTGAAGCGATGCACCATGTCCTGCACCGCCGCGGGAGCCCACTCGCGCACGTCCGCGGCCTGATCGACGAGCCTGCCGTCGACCGCGTCGACTCTCACGCGCTCGAGCGCACCAGAGGGATCCTTCAGCGCCGTCGCGATCGCGTGCACCAGCGGCCACTCCTCGACGCTGAAGAACGGAGGCGCCAGGTAGGCGAGCGGCACGTTGTCTTTCGGGTCGAACCCGGTGAAGCTGTCGGGTTGCCGCGAACGCGATCGGGAGGCGCCGAGATACGCCCGAATGAGCCGCTCGCGATACATGCCGTGCAGCGAGAACACGTTGATGTTCACCGTCGTGAGCACGGCGGCGATGGTCAGCAGGCAGCCGGCGACGAGGATGAACGACGGAATCGCCGCGCGAATGCCGCCGTAGCTCACCAGCAGCGTGTGCAGCCAGTGCAGGCCGGTCGCCAGCAGCAGCGCAAGCGTCAGCGCGAAGAGCGGCGCCGCCAGTTTCAGCGCCCATTCCGCCACCAGCTGCAGCGGGGATCGGGCGACCGGCGTGTCCGACGTCGCGTTCGTACTCGCGCTGCGCCCGAGCCACATCGTCAGCGCCCCGGACAGGCCGCCGATGGAGGTCATCGTCAGCGGGGCGTGCGGCCAGACACCCGCCATCACGACGCCGGGTCCGAGCAGCGAGACCGCGGTGATCGCCGCCCACCCGAGCGCGCACGCCGAAATCCACCCGCCGGCGCGCGCGAACCACTCGCGGTCCTCGTCGTCGAGCACACGGCTGGCCAGCGCGGCGTACAGCGTCATCGCCATCAGGAAACTGGCGAGCACCGCGGGCACGGCGCAGACCACGTAGAGGTGGACCGAGTCGTCAACGGTCCACGCGGGCTGCATCGCCTGCGACACCTCCTGCAGGATCTCGGTGGCCAGCCAGGCGCACCAGCCGCCGAGTGCGCCGGACGCCACCACCGCGAACAGCTCGCGATAGAGCACCGTGGTCGAGGTCGCCTGCCGCACACGCCAGTCGGCGATCGCGCGCTCGAGCGAGCTGGCATTGAGGTAGTAGACCGAGAGCGCCGCGACGTGCGCGAGCACGCCGAGCAACGTCAGCATCAGCCAGCGCGGAAGGTTCTGCAGCCAGGGCGCGAGGAGCGCCTCGTTGCCCGCTCCCCTGGGACCGTCGTAGATGAACCACGCGCACGCCAGCCCCGAGCCGCCGACGAGCAGCGGCAGCGCGATTTTGAAGAAGAAGGCCTTCCTCGTCTGCGCGCGCAGGATGGCAAACGTGCCGGCCGTGTCCGGCGGGTTGACGCTCGGCAGGCTCGCGCCGATTGCCGCGATCGAAAAGACCAGGCAGGCGCCGCCGATGCACGTGAAGACGGTCAGCCACGCACTCGTCGCGGGGATGATCGGCAGCAGGTCGTCCGCGAGCATCGGCACCAGCAGGGCGAGCGCGAAGTACGGGACCAGCACGAGCCAGTTGACGAGCAGGTTGCGGACGTAGGTGGAAATCACCGCCCACGTGTCAGCGGACATGAAGCCGGTGCGCGGGGTCAGGTAATTGCTGTAGCGGCGCAGGTGCGTGACCTCCTCGGGCTCGTGACGCGCCTTTGCGGTGCAGTCCGGCGCGAGGTCGTGCATCACGCCGCTCATCCCGCGCGGGTGGCGATAGGCCCACGCCGACAGCCACGAGCCGATGTAGCCGCCGCCCGACACCGTGGACAGGTAATGAAACGAGGTGAGCAGGCGCAGGCGCGCGAGCGCCTGCACGACGCCGAGCGAGAACGTCGCGCTGCGGATGCCGCCGCCGGAGATCGCGAGGCCGATGCGCCCGTTCTGCCGCAGCAACTCGGTCGAAAGCGGCTCGGTGCGATCGAGCGCCGTTTCGAGCGCCGTGCCGAACTGCTTCTCGTACTCGTCGTGGAGCATCCCGACCGTGGTCAATGGGCTCACAAGGCCTCCTCCTGCACACGTCAACCGGGCCGCGTGCGGGACTGCACTGGCGTCTTCGCTTGTGTCGCCGGGGGTGGGAGCGGGCATCTTATCCGCCCCGTAGGGAAAAACGCGCCGGCAGGTCGAGGCGAACGATATTCCCGTGCAACGGGCCCGTTGGATACCTCAGCCGCCGCGGAGAGATCTCCTGTGTGAAACGGCTGGCGTCAGCCGCGGTATCGCTCCGCGAACGCCTCTTCGGTCACGACCGACCAGTCGAACGACGCGAGGAGAGTTTCGCGTTCGAGCGCGGCAAGGCTCGCCTGCTCCGCATCGGCGGTGAACGTCAGCAGGCCCGCGAGATCGCCGTCGACCCCGGGACGCATGACGCCGATCACGCCCAGCGGCGAGAGCGCGCGTGCCGTGCTGGTCCATTCGTCTTCCAGGAGCGAGAGCAGCTGCCTCCGCTCGACGGCGGGCGGAGCTGCACCGGGCGCCGAGACGAGCAGCACCTGTCCCTGCATCCACCAGGGGTGCGCCGCGTCCTCGAACGCCTGCGCCAGTTCCTGCGGATCGCTCGTCGACAGCAGATCGACGGGGGCGGGCCCGCGCTTGAGCGGCGGCCACCCGCCGCCGGCCGGCGCAGGCACGGTGGACGAGAGATACGTGATGCGACCGATCGAGGTGAGCGCGCGAGAGAAGGTGGCGGCCACAGGCGGCGGAACGCCGCCGTCGACGGGCGGCGGCTCTTCGCGCCATCCAATGAGCATCAGGCGCCCTGCCGGAGGTGGCAGCGCGCCGAGCTGCCACTCGGCGCCGCGCGGGTCGAGGCACGCGAAGATTGACCCGCGGCTCATGGCGCGGCCGCTTCGGGCAGCGGCGTGAAGAACGTCCCTTCGGCCCAGTCGTACACCTCGCCCGCGAGCAGCGATCCGCCGGCATAACCGGCGATGCCGCCGATGATGCATCCGCCGACCCCGACCGCGGCCATGCCGAGCGGAGTGGTCGGCGTGGCGAGCGCGGCGCCGCCGGCGCCGACAAGCTTGCAGCCGGCCCACGCGGCCGCCCATCCGGCGACCACCTGCGACGCGCGCCGCAGCGGCTTGCTCGCCTGGACGATCGAGACCGCGTCGATGATGACACCGGCGACGATGAGCACGCGGCCGGCATACTTGAAATATCGGGCGGCCTGGTACGCGGCGCGGCCGGCGGTGCCCGCGGGCGCGTGGTCGGCGATCCCAAACTCGCTGAACGTCCGCTTCTGGTTCCAGTGATAGTCGATCGTCCTGGTGCGCACGTTGTAGCCGTAATCGAGGCGCAGATGCCGGTTGCCGGCGACGTCCTGGAAGAAGAGCGTCGAGGTCGAGCCGGACTTCGGCGTCCAGCCCCTCGGGCTGAACTCGATCGCGAGGCCGCTCGTGCCGGGAATCGGGATGCGCACGACGCTGGCCTGGCCGACGGCGTACGGGATGCCGCCCGACATCGGAATGTCGATGGTGGACCCGGCCGCAAGGGGCACGCGCGGGCCGGCCGGCGCGGGCGTCGCCATCAGCGCGGACGTTCCCGAATCGATCGGCTCGTGTCCCTGCGTCGCGCCAGCATGAGTCGGAGTTCTGCTCCCGCCCATCGTCCCGTCTCCCCTGCGTCTAACCGTTGTAGAACAGCCACGCGCTCACGCCGGTGAAGATCGCAGCCAGCAGCAGCCACGCTCGAACCTGCGGGTGCACCCATCCACGTCCGCCCGCCGCGCGCCCGGCCGCGAAGACGAAGAACGCCGCCGCGAGACCGGCGAGGATGTATTTCGTGAGCATGACCGTCGGAAGTATCGCCCACGACGCGCCCGGCGGCACGCGCGGAAACGTCAGCGTGCACGCCTTTCTTACCGCAGGGCCGGCTTCGGCCGGCCCTCCTACCAAACCTGTAACAAGGCCGCGGCAACCAAACATCCGACGGTGTGTGCGGCGAAGGCCCCCGAGACGTTGTTCTCCAGTGAGGAGATCCGACATGGCCCGGTTCCGCTGCCTGCTGTGCGACGTCATTTCCGACCGGAAGACGAACCATCTGTGCGCGCGCGAGTGCCGCGCCTCCGCGGGTCTGCACGTCGACTTCTGCAACGACTGCAGGGCCGCGTGCCTGAGGGATCTGGAATCACAGATGTCCGATCCGGGCGTCCGCGAGCGGCGCGACGATTGGAGAACCCCGTAACCGCGGCTCACCGCGCCGCTTTACTACTGTCGTTTCCCGCAAGAGGTGTTCGTGGCGAGGCTGCCCGAGCGGATCGGCAAGTACGAGATCGTACGCGTCCTGGGAAAGGGCGGCATGGGGACCGTCTACCTCGGGCGCGATGCCGACCTCGACCGCTCCGTCGCCATCAAGGTCCTGCGCAACCCCCTCTCGGATGAGGAGCTGCTCCAGCGCTTCCTGCGCGAGGCGCGCGCGGCCGCCAACCTGCGGCACGAGAACATCATCACCATCTACGAGGTCGGCGAGCACGACCGCCAGCCGTTCATGGCGATGGAGTACGTGGACGGGCCGTCGCTCGGACAGGTGATCACCGGCCGCGACCCGCTGCCGCTCGGCCTGCGCCTTTCCTACATCGAGCAGGTCTGCGCGGGGCTGCACCACGCGCACCGCGAAGGGATCGTGCACCGCGACATCAAGCCGCCGAACCTGATGGTCGATCGCGGCAACGTCATCCGCATCGTCGACTTCGGCATCGCGCGCGTCGAAGGGTCCGGCATGACGATGGACGGCACGCTCATCGGCTCGCTGAACTACATGTCGCCCGAGCAGATGCTCGGTCGCGCCGTGGATCTTCGCAGCGACATCTTTGCCGTCGGGGCGGTCGCCTACGAGCTGCTCGGCTACCAGCAGGCGTTTCCCGGGACGCTCGACAACGGGCTGCTCCACCGCCTGCCGAACGAGGCGCCGCCGCCGCTCTCATCGCTCTGCCCGGAGCTCCCACCGGAGATCGAGCGGCTCGTGATGCGCGCGCTGGCCAAGCGTCCCGACGACCGGTTCGCGGACCTCGACCAGATGCGCGTGGCGCTGCGCGAGGTGCGGCGCGTCGTCGACACGGAGCAGCCGCTCGAATCGCTCGCGGCGCCGACGCTGTTGTGGCCGTCCACCCCGTCCGGCGCGAGGTCCACGCCGTCACCCTCGTCTTCGGCGAGCCGACCGCCGACGCAGACGACGATCGTCATCACGAATCGCCACATGGCGGCCGCGATGGGCCTGCTGGTGGCCTCGGGTGTCGCCGGCGTCTTGTGGATCGCCCCGCGTGGCGACCGGGCGCCAGGCGTCTCGTCTGCGCCCGTTCCAGTCGCCACGGTCGCAGGGCCGGTATCGGCTCCGGTGCCGCTGCCAGCGCCCGCGCCGTCGATCGTTCCGGCGCCCCCAGGCCCGCGGGTCGTCCCGGATCCGGCACCGCGACCACGTGCGATCGAATCGACGCCGCCCATCGTCCCGGCGCCCGCGCGGACCGTGGCGGAGCGGACACCGGCTGCTCCACCGCTGCCTCCCGCGGCTTCGCCGGTTCTGCCCGCGGCTGCGCCGCCCGTGCCGACAGCGCCGATCGCCGCCGCGCCGCCGTCCGCCATCGAGGCCGACGCGCCGCGCGCGAATACGAACACGCCTGCGAACGCGACGGTCGCTGCGCCCGCTGCGGCTGCGCCCATTGCGGCTGCGCCCGTGGCGACACCGCCGACGCCGCTCGAGCGCGAGCGTCCCGGCATCCTGCAGGCGCTGTCCCGGTATCAGAGCGCCTATCGGGAACGGAACGTCAAGTCGCTCGTCGCCGTCTACCCGGGGCTGCCGCGCGAGGCGCGCCAGGCGCTCGAGCGCGCGTTCGGCAAGGACTGCCGCGACTACGACGTGACGTTCGGCAACTTGCAGCTGGCGCTCAACGAGGAAGATCCCACCTACGCCACCGTCACCGTGCGATCGGTCTACACGTGCCAGCCGAAGACGGCGCAGGCCGCGCAGCCACAGGCGGTTCAGGATGTGTTCGTGCTGCGGAAGATTGGCGACGGATGGCTCATTGACAGCGTCGGCACGATGCAGGGGGGCCGGCGGTAATCGGTAGTTCACGCTTCGGAGTTCCAGAGTCTCGTTCCGATACAACATCGTCGGCCGCATCCGACACCAGCGCCTTCCTGCCGATGTCTACCGCCTGCGAACGGGTGTCCGTCGAGGGCGCGACGCCCGAATCTATAGGTTCGCTCACGCGGAAATGCGACCGCGTTAGGATGCGGCCCCTTCGACGTTTTCATACATGTCCGCACAGCATGTTGGCGGCGTCGGTCTAAACGGCTGAGGCCGCGCACCGAAAGGCGTCGCACCATGGGAGAAGAGATCCGAGCAAGAGCCAGAGGAATCTTGGAAGCCGAGTTGCCCAAGAACGTCTTATACAGGTCCGACCTCAACGAAAAGAAATTCCAAGAGCTCACCGGTTACACGCACGCCAGACTGAAAGCCAATTGGGACAAAGGCTCGAAGCTATCGACGTGCATGGAGTACGTCGCCCATTACTGCGGTCGGATGGGGCTCACGCCGAATCTCGGACGTTTCGACCTCGAGACGTTCCTGCCCACCATCAAGAAGGAATACGCCTGGGTCCGGTCCATGCCCGGCAGGAAACCGAAGTACGGCGACATCCTCCTGCATCAGGGAACGCATATCGATGTCTCGATGGGCTTCGACGGTGAGGTGCTGATTCGCGGGGCATCAGGACAATGCCAAATTCCGCTTTACGATGCGGTGGGGCGGGTGCACGGGAAGGGCCCGTACGACCCGGCCAAACTCAAAGGCTGGGTAGATCTTGAGCGGTACGTAGGAGGCGCGCCTGCGAGCATCACTTGGTTGAAGGGGTGGTGGAAGGTCTGGGACGGCAACTACTACTACTACTACTTTGGCGACGGCGGGTTTGTGCAGTACACGAAGACCCCACCGGTCGGCACCGGCCAGCCGCCGAAGCAGCCGGCGAATCAAGGTGAATACGCGTTGGACGGCCCGTCGCTGAAGGTAACGTGGAATTCCACAGGTGGCGCGACCACGATCGAAACCTTCTACAATGCGGTCCCTGGCGCGCGGCAGATGAACGCCACCTCGAATCGCTTCTCGCCGCTCGTGGCGACGCGCCTCTAGCTCGGCCGAAGCGCTAGGATCTTTAGTCCCACAGTGTGGTGGTGGCATTAACGCCACAACCATGGAGACGCTGTGGGACAGGTACTTCACGGAAGCGCCACGGCCCCGCCCGCCGTTCGAGCAGCATTAAATGTACTCGACGGAAGAGGAAACGCTCATTGTGGCGTGTTGAGCGACAGACGTTTATTGCCGCTCGATAATTGGCCTCTCTAAGCCTTCAAGCGGACGATCCCGCATTTCACGCCCTCCTCGCTACATCCCCTCTTCCAACGGCAAGTTGCCGCGCTCACCCTTGATAGAGCGTTGGGGTCACCACGAAACTGTTGCGTCGCTACGGGTGGAGTCCCCGCGGCGTGCGCCTCCGTGACTACACTCCGTGCGGCCGTTGGCCAGACACACACGGTCGTGCCCTACGGCAACTATGAAAACGCTCGTGCCCAGTTGGGTATCGACCATCGCCTCACGAAGTTCAACGACCCCGCGGGCCAATGGCCAAGTCGTACGGATGAACCGAACGATCGAAGACGCTATGGTGCGGCGGTTCTACGGGTTCGTGTTCAGGTTCGAGTCGTGGGTTCGCGGTTCGGCGTTCGGAACCCGAACCCCGAACCCAGAACCGGGAACCGGGAACCGAACTTGAACACGAACAGAGAACCCAGAACCCGGAAGCGTAAACGGCCAGGAGCCGTCAAGCGTGAACGGCCGTCGTCAGGGCGCCAGTGTGATGACCGGGCTCGCCACGCGAACGCGATTGCCGCCGGCGTCGGTGCCGCTGAAGAAGGCCTGGTAGGTTCCCGCGACGGGGCTGCAGGCCGCAAACGTGCGGCGCGTGCCGCCCGTGATGCCGCTGAGGGGCATGTCGATCGTGGTTGACGCGCCGACGCCGGTGTTGCGCCGCTCTTCGATGCGGAACTGCGAATCGAACGACACGTTGACGCCCGCCGTCTCCGACATCTCCACCGTGAACGGATACCCCGCGATGCCGGTCGCGCACGTGCCGCGCTGCACCGTCGCTCCGCCGAGCACGGTGATGACGAGGTTGGCGCGCGTTGGCGAGGCATCGGGAATCGGGCTCACCGCCACGGCCTGCGCCTGCGAGTTGATCGTCAGCCCGGGGCAGTTGTCGTAGGCAATCGTGCCGCCGGTCCATGTCAGGTTCGTGCCGGAGAGAAGGGCGGTGATCTGCCCGCGCCCTTCGCACCGGCTCGTCGTGCCGGCCTGGCGCGCGTCGGTCGTGATGAGCACCGTCGCGTCGAACGAACCGTTCGACATGTCGCCGGTCAGCACGCCCTGGACGGTGCCGCTGCTCTCTCCCGTCTCGAAGTGACCGATGATCTGGTTCACGTCGCGCAGCGCGAGCGACAGCGAGAGCGCCTGCGACGCCTCGCTGATCGTGTAGTTGCCGCCGAGGCGGCGGTAGGTGATCGAGCCGTTGTACTTGCCACCGCCGCCGCCGATCACGATCGGGCTCGGCGAGCCGGGCAGCGTCCCCGGACTGCACGCGGCCGCCGCGGCGGCCAGCACGAAGATGGCGATGCGGGAAAGCATGATGCGCATGGTTACTTGTCCTGTCCGAGCAAATACGAAAACGACACGCTGATGAGCTGGAACCCCGGCATGTTGAAGCCGCCGCTCACGCGAACCTTGAGGCGCTCGCCGACGAGCGTCGCGGCCGCCAGCTCCGCGCGCCCGACGGGAATCCAGTCGACCTCCCGGTCGACGACGGCGAGCGCGTCGGGAAATGGGAGCGTGAAGCCGGTCGACGTGGCGCCGACGTAGGTGCCGGTGACGAAGCCGCGCAGCTGCGCGATGCCTCCGCCGAGGTTGACGCCGACCTGCACCTTGTGAAGCCGCGCGAACGGGATGAATCGGTGCGCCTCGACGCCGAGCAGCTCCGCATCGTCGGCGACGACCGTCAACAGATCGCGGCTGCCCTCGACCGCGACCGTCGACTGCTTCGACAGGCGCTTGTGGACGAGCGACACGCCCCACTCCCCGCCCATCGTCGTCCCGCGGACGATGCCGAGGCGGAACTCGGGGCCTTTGACGTCGATAGTCGTGGCGTTGAAGAGGCCGGCCAGCAGGTTGCCCGGCACGGCCCACTGCGGGCTGAATCCGCCGGTGACGCCCCACGAGGGATCGTCGATCTGCGCGGCCGCCGGCAGCGGCGCGAGCAGCGCGCAGGCGAGCGCGAGCAGCGCGACGTATCTGTTCGTCATGATCAGAACCCCCAGTCCAGCCCGAACACGGGCGTCAGGTGATCGACGAGGCCCGCGTCGGTCATCGGCAGGAGGACATTCGCCGTCACCAGCGCGGTGCCGGCCAGGTTCCACTTGATGCCGCCGGCAATCGACGCGCGATCGAGCCCGCGTGGATCGATCGAGGCGACCGACGCGGACGTGAGGCCGAAGGGATTGCTTCGCATCGGCACGTCCTTGTACGCGAGCCGCGCGCCGTTGCGGATGGTGCGCTGCATGAACTCGCCGTTGACGGTGAGGCGGCTCGTGGCGGCCCACTCGACGCCGGCCTGGAGGAGCGTGCCGTTCTTGCCGGCATCGACCGGCGCCTGCTGCAGCGGATCGAAGGCGCGGAACGGATCGCTCCAGAACTCGTAGCCGAACGACGCGTGCGGCGCCACCCGACCGACGGTGCCCGACCAGATGCCGCTGACCAGCGTGCGCGTCACGCCGGCGCCGAGCATCGCTTCCGGGTCGCCGGTGGGGAGCCGCAGGTCGACGCCGAGCGCGACGCCGCCCTGCCCCCGCTGGTAAAGGCGCATCTTCCCGCGCAGCGCGATGTCACCGAGTCCTTCCGCCGTCGCGCTGCCGATCGCCTGCTGCCCGGCGATGACGTGCGTCCCGTCGAGACGCAGCGTCACCCACGGCGCGGCGATGGAGGCGTCGAACCACCGGTTGAGCGACAGGTTTGCGAACATCACGAGCGTGTCGCTCGTGATCGTGAGCGTCGCCACTCCCGCCGGCGCCGAGGGGCCGCCGTGGAAGATGACGGTGCGCAGCGATCCGTCGTCGATCGGGATGCCGTCGAGCGCGTCGTAGGTGGCGTGGATGAAGTTGACGCCGACGCCGGCGCGCCCTTCTCCCGCCGTGATGGCGCGGTCGCCGAACATCGGTCCGAACGACGGCGCGGCGCGCATGAACGACCGCGTCGCGGGATCGAAGGTGAACGTGAAGCCGCCGGCCGACGACCCGATGGGCGCGGTCGAGACTTCGAGGCCGACGAGATCGGCGATCGCCTCGCCGATGTTCGACGCGCCGCTGCCCGCGCCGGCGGCGTTGGTGATCTTGATGAGGACCTGTCGTGGTGAAAGGCCCGTGTCGGCGGCGGCCGTCTGTGCCGCGGCGATGCCTGGCAGCAGCGCCACGATCGTCAACGGCCTCAGGACATACGGCACGATTCGGTGAAACAGCATCAGTGCTCCTGCGACGTGCCGCCCCGCAGGCGGCCCTGGTTGATGTAACGCCGCGCGGACGTCGATCGAACGTCCGCGCGGCTGCGTCGGTGAGCCGGTCCTGACGGACCAGCTCACCGGGGCGACACGAGCGCCGGCGCCGTCGCCCCGAGGATCGGCGGCAGTGTCGGCGTGATCACGGGCAGCGGCGCGACGACGATGGGCGTCGGTGTAACCACTGGCGTCGGTGTGACCGGCGGCAGTGTGACGACGGGGGACGGCAGCGGCACCGGCGTCAGGACGGGCGGCAGCGGCGGAATCGGCGGCAGCGGCACCGGCGTGAGAATCGGCGGCAGCTTGACCACCGGCGGCGGCACCGGGATGGGGATGGGTACCGGCGTCAGCACGGGCGGCGTCGTGCTCGGCGGCGGCGTCGTTGCTGGAGGCCGACCCGGGTCCGTCGGTGCAGGCCGCGCCGGCGGTGGCACCGTCGCGGGCGGCTCGGGCGTCGGCACCGGCGTCGGCGTCGGCACGGGAGCGGGCACCGGTCTCGGCGGCGCGGGTGCGGGCGTCGGCGCGGGCGCGGGAGGCGCGGGCGCTGGCTCCGGTGCAGTCGGCGCTGCGACCGGCGGTGGCGCAACCGTTGGAGGCGCAACCGGAGGAGGCGGCGGTGGTGCCGGCGCGGCAATCGGTGCCGAGTCGACGGTGGATGACGGTGCGATATCCGTCGTCGCGCCGCATGCCGCGAAGAGCGGCAGCACGCCAGCGACGAGGATTCCGGAAATCAAGCGGTTCATGTGAGACTCCATCAATCAGCAGGTTCGGGGGGTGAACCGCTGTCATGAAGGTCAACGTCCTGCACGAATCGACCGAACAGCCTGGCGCGGCTGCTCGATCGTCAGTCGCTACCGCAGGAGGACTGCGCCTGCCTGCGAGACCGTTATGGTTCGACCGTTGACGACGACCGGCTCCGTCCGTCCTAGCCGCTCGAGGTTCCGATCGACGACGACCGAGACATCGGTCGTGCCTGCCCCGGAGGTCGGCGTCACGTGCACCCACGTTGGCGCTTTCTCAATCACCCATCGGCAACCGTTTTGGAGAGTCACCGTGAACTTGAACGTGCCGCCGATCGCCGGGAACGACACAGATTCGGGATTGAGCTTCGCGATGCACGTTGTCGAAGGTGGAGGGTCGACCCTCGGCGGGTCCTGCGTGACGGCAATCACGAGTCCGCCGATCTTGACGGAGCCCGATCGCACGGTGGAGCCGTCGTTCGCCTTGACGCCGAACCGGCTCGAGCCGGATCCAGCGACGGAACCCGTTGGGATGCCGATCCATGGCACGTCGGTTCCGGTGACGGACCACTTACAGTCCGCGGACGCGGTCACGGAGAAGACGACCTCCTGTGCAGCTGCCGTCAGCCTCACAGCGCGCGGGTCCACCGCGGCCGGGCAGGGAGGAGGAGGCACCGGATCCTGGGAAACGGAAATCGTCTGCCCACCAATGCTGACGGTGCCTGAGCGCGCAAATCCGTCGTTGGCCGCGACGGCGAATGCGCCTCTGCCGGACCCGATGCCCGAGCGCGTCGCGAGCGCAATCCACGACATGCCCGTCGAGACAGACCAGGTGCAGTCGGCGGATGCCGAAACCGTGAAGGCGACCGTCTCTCCGCTCGCTTTCACGCGCACGCTTCCCGGATCGACTGAAGCAGGGCACGGAGGAGGCGGCGCATCCTGAGAGACGGAAATAGTCCGGCCGCCGACGTCCACGCTGCCCGAGCGCGACGGTCCGTCGTTGGCACTCACGAGGAATGTGCCCGTGGCGGAGCCGGTGCCCGAGGGCGCGGTGATCCGAATCCATGACGTACCCGTCGACACAGACCACCTGCAGTCCGCGGATGCTGAAACGCCGAACGTGACCGCCTCTCCACTGGCTTTCACATGTACGCTCGCTGGTTCGACCGAGGCGGGGCATGGCGAAGCCACAGGAGCCGGAGCGGGATCCTGGGAAACGGAAATCGTCCGTGCACCGATACTGATGCTGCCTGAGCGCGCAAATCCGTCGTTGGGAGCGACCACGAATGCGCCTCTGCCGGAGCCGATGCCCGAGCGCATCTCGAGCGCAATCCACGACATGCCCGTCGAGACAGACCATCTGCAATCCGCAGGCGCCACAACCTGGAAGCTGACAGCTTCTCCACTTGCCTTCACATGCACGCTGCCCGGATCGACAGATGCCGGACACGGGCCCGGATCGGCCGTGGGAAACGGAGGATCCGGTAGTGGATTCGGAGCGGGGACGGGCGAAGGCGTCGGAACGGGCGCGGGTGTTGGATTCGGCGCCGGACCGGGTGTCGGGCTCGGAACCGGGGGTGCTGGCGCAGGCGGTGGCGTCGGCGCTGCGCCGCCAGCATCCTGCGTGACCACGGGTGACGGTGGAAGATCAGTCGTGCCGGCGCATGCGATGAGCAGGGAGAGGACGCCGGCCAGGAGAACTCCGACGGACGTGCGAGTCATGAGACGCTCCGATTACAGGCGGCATCCGGGGGGATGGACCGCTGTCATGGAGGTCAACGTCGGCGGAAGAGCGATCAAACAGTCAGCGCTGTGGCTGAAGCCACGACTCGAGGACGCGCTCGGCCGCGTCGCCCGCGATCACGCGCAGATTCTCTTGCAGCCGCGCGCTGCCGAAGCGCGCGTCGAAGCTGAAGGTCCGCGCGGGTGGCATCGCAATCTCGACGCCGTTCGAGGTGCCCTCTACCGCGAGCGAATAGGTCCTCGTGACGAGTGGCGTGCCGAAGTCGAGCGACGCGATCTCGCTGACCAGACCCACGGTTGCCGTCAATTCGACATCGGCCTTTCGCGCGTCTCGCACCACGGGTAGCTCTCGATCCTGCAGCGCTTTCACGATCTCGGCGATGGCTGTGGCGCAGATGTCGACGATGCCGTTGCAGTCGACGAATACCGGTGGACGTTCGGGTCGGGTGGGAAGCGTTGGTGTCGGCGCCACCTCAGGAAGTACGGTCGGCACCGGCGCAGCGCGTGCGACCCCAGCTCCGGATATCGCTTGGTGCCCAGCCGCGAGGTGCGTTGCCGGAGCGCTCGGCGGTGTGATCGGATCGGGCGTCGGCTCGCGAAGTGGAACCTGCGGTACGGCGTGTATGGCTGGACGCGCAGGCACCTGCTCGGGGGGAGACCATCGAGGCCCGACCATGCCGAACGCAAGTGCGCCCGCCACCAACATCGCAGCGGCAAGCGACGCCGCCACGACCCAAGCCCTGCGTGGTTTTGACGGAATCGCGTGCACTAGCGCGCGAGTACGAACGTTCGTCGCCGGATCGAGCGCCGCCGCGACGTCAGCCGCCGACTGAAAGCGCTTGTCAGGATCCTTTTCCAGGCACTTCATCGCGATGACCTCGAGCGACTCCGGTACCGCAAGGTCGGTGCGCCGCCTGGACGGCGGCTCCGGCACGTCGGTGACGAGCTTGACGAGGATCGACGTGGTGGACGCGTCGCTGAACGGCACGTCGCCGACGAGCATTTCGTACAGGATCACGCCGAGCGAATAGAGGTCGGCGCGATGATCGACAGGCTTGCCCGCAGCCTGCTCCGGCGACATGTAATGCGGCGTGCCGAGGACGAAGCCAGCCGCTGTCAGCTGCGCCGGCTCGTCGAACGTCTTCGCGATGCCGAAGTCGACGAGCTTCGCCACCAGGCGCCCGTCCACGCCGGTCGTGAGCATCAGGTTCTGTGACTTCAGGTCGCGATGGATGATCTGCTTCCGGTGGGCGACGGCAAGCGCGCCGGTCACCTGGCGCACGATGTCGACCGCGAGGTCGTACGGAACCGGCCCGTCGCGCCTGATGGTCTCCTTCAGGCTGCGGCCTTCGATGTACTCCATCGCGATATACACAGTCCCGTCGTCGGCCTGACCGAGGTCGTAGACCGTGACGATGTTCGGATGATCGAGCGTCGAGGCCGCCCTCGCTTCGCGCTGGAAGCGCCGGACGACGTCGTCCGATGTGACGAGCTCGTTCCTGATCACCTTCACCGCGACGGTCTTGCCGAGCATCACGTGCGTCGCACGGTAGACCGAACCCATGCCGCCGGCGCTGATGAAGGCGTCGACCCTGTACTTGCCGTCGAGAAGCTTTCCGATGTTCGGGTCGTCGACTGACCCCGCGATGAGCGGCGTGCCGTCCTTGATGCAGATCCGGACCGTCAGGCCGTAGCGGGTGCCGCAGGTGGAACAGATCGGCATCGCTACGGCTGCTTTCGCAGCACGTCCTTCGGCGTCGCCTTCCCCTCGAGTGTGACGATCGCGTAGCGCTCCTGCACCTCGCTCACCGCCGCAGTGCCGGTCTGCTTCTCGTCGGCGCCGAGTGTGACGCCGCTCACCGGGTCGACGAGCGCTTCTCCGACGTTGAAGACGTTGAACGTGTCGCCGACCTTGATGCCGGCCTGCGCTCCCACGTTGATCCAGACTCGCTGGCCGTCGATCTTGACGACCCTCGCTTCGATCGCGCCGCTATGCGCCGAGGTGGTCAGCCGGTCGATGTAGCCGCCGGCGACGAGCTTGGCCACCATCGCCTTCGAGGCCTTCTCGAGGGTCTCGCTGGCAAGTCCCCACTGAGCTTCGTGGCTCACACCGGAATTGCGGATAAAGGCGCCGCCCTTCTTCACCTGGGCGTCACCCGAGACGGCCATGACGCGCTCGCCGGTCGTGGTGTCGATGAACCGGAGGTTGATGGTCGCCTCGGCCTGCTGGAGGTTTCCGCCGACGCCGACGAAGGCCGCCTTCGTGTCGTTGACGGCAAACTTGTCGATGCCGCCCACGACGATGTACTTGACGCCGAGAAGGTGACCGACCTTCGCGGCCGTCTGCGGCGTGACGGCGCCCGAGGCGGCGAGCCCCTGCTCTTTCATCACGAGGTCGAGCTGCGTGCGCTCGATGACGGTGAACGTCGACGACAGCGTCGCGTTCTCGGAGAACGCGGCGTCGAGCTGGTTCCGCGCCGCGGGGCCCAGGTCGTTCCAGAACACCAGGCTGGTCGGCGCGTTGTTCTCGACGTCCCAGAGGGCGATGCGAATCTTTTCCTGCGCCTGCGCCGGCCACGCGGCCAGCGTCAGGCACGCCCAGGCGAGTAGGGCTCTGCTGAAGCGCGACATCTGCGGCTGCCTCCCGTTCTCGATAACGACGGAGGATGTGAAATCACACCGGACGTTTTCTAGTTGCCCGGGGCCCACCGGATTGACGAGGCGACGGCGTAGCGGCGCTCGTGCTCCACGTTGCTCATGGTGGTGAAGCCGGCCATATCCAGCCAGAAGCGCGACGTCACACGGACGCTCACGCCGGCGCTCGGCAGCCAGTCGTCGTCGAGCACGGACGAGGCGCCGCGAAACTGCAGCCGGTCGTGAACGTATTCGAGCCCGCCCTTGAACCAGGTATTCTGCGACTCTCGCGCCACCTCGCCGTGAAGTGACAGCGCTCGACCGCGAAACGACAAGTTGCCGCGGTAATCGGCCGGCGACGTGAGACGGAGGTTCGAGAGTGGCGTCTGTTGGCCTCGATTGAGCGTGGGTGCTCCTGAAAACAGGTTGTCGAGCGCATAGGGCCGTCGGCTCCCGTGGCGCCAGGTGATGCTGTTGCCCAGGTTGTTGCCGCTGAGACCCATTTCAAAGGCGCCGAGCGACAGGCCGACGCCGACGTCGAACGAGACGCCGCGTCCGCTCGAATACGTCCGCCTGTTGAACGCCAGCGGCGCGTCCGACGCGTCAGAGGACGTCAGCATGCCGAGCGCGTCAGTGTCGAGTCGCAACGCGAGACCGACGTTTTCGTACCGGATGCCGTGCAGATAGTTCACGTTGACGCTGACGAATCCGGCTTCCGAGCGCCGTCCCTCGTCCGGCGAGGCGCCGCCTCTCGCGAACCGGCCGCGATATCCCGCCGTCAGAGCCGCTGCCAGCTGCGCTGTCGAATCGTTCTGCAGCTCGAACCGCCGGTTTGCATACGTGGAGGGTTCCGCTCCCAGGTCGAGGGCGGAAAGAAGACCGGGGTCGGTCTGAAGCGCCGTGCGAAGCGCGAGATGCGGCCCCACGCCGGCATAGATGCCGTGGCGCGTTCCCCCCTCGCTCCCCCGAACCCAGAAGGTGTGGCCATACTTGGGCGCCAGGAGGCCGCCGGCCGTCATCGAGGCCGGGACGAAGCCCTGGTAGGCGCCCAGGTCAGGGTTCAGTTGCGCATTCCGGATGTCGTGCACGAATGCCGCCCCCGCCGTCGATCGGGAACGGCCAAACTCCAGGTGAAGCGGCTGGGACGCATATTCGATGACGCGGACCGGATCGAAATCGCGAGAGCTCGAGTTGAAGATGGTGCGATCGCGAAGCACCTGGAGCAGACCGAGGGGCAGGACGATGCTCCTGTCGCCCCGATCTTCGGCGATGGTCGTCGCAAACACGTTCTGGGGACCGCCGATGCCCGCGATGCCAACCGATCGCGCGTCGATATTCCACGACTGCGCGGCACCGACGCGAGGGAAGCTGACCACGGTGACAATTGCAAGCGCGGCGATGGTACGCATGACGTTCTCCGTAATGCGGCCGGGCTCTCATCCGCCCGGGCCCGCATTCGTTCAACGCCATGCGAGTGGAGGATCTAACAGGTGTCCCTTGCGCTTCGTTGACATGCCGTGAACGGGTGGATAAGCTGGCGCCTCTCCCACCGGCCCACCGCCTCGATCGAAGGAACAGGTATTTCCTGATGGCCGAACGCGAAAACATTCAGTCGCTGCTCGTGCGCAGGAAGCTCACGCGGGCGATCGCCGATTTCCTCCGCGCCGAACTGACGCAGCATCTGACAACGCTGACGCCGCTGTTCCAGCCTCAGACCGTGCTGGGCGATCGCATCCAGGGGGGGCCGAGCGATTCCATCAAGCGGTCCGAGCTGGTCATGAAGGAGGTGCAGGCGGCGTACGATGCGATCGCGCCTGCGAAGCCGTTCAGCCTCCGGCGCGAGTTGACCCCGCCGTTCGAGTTCCCCAAGGCCAGCCTCGAGCTCACGCCGGTCGAGTACACGCATGCGGTCCAAACCGGCTCCAGTACCAAGAACATCGCCGTGCGGTGTCCGCTGACCTGGACTCTCTGCTATGGCGGATATGCCCTAACCCGCCTGCAGGAACTTCTCGACCCGCGGGTGCGAGGGGAGCAACTCCAGCGATTCATTCTCAGCTACCTGTTCATGCACCAGGTCGTGATCAATCAGAAAGGACTGCAGCCGATCCTCGGGGCCTTGCATTTCTCCATCACGACGATCAAGCTTGCACAGTTCGGCGACCTGCCCATCACACGCATCGCGTCACGCGTCACCACCGCGCGCCCGACGGATGCCGTCGTCCTCGAGAGCGCGGAGTTGACCGGCGTGGATGCGTTCGAAGAGATCGTGAACGTCGACGACATAGGCCGGCTGCAGGATTCGTTGAAGGAGCGGCTGCTCGAGATCGGTCGCCAGCAGACGCCGGAATTCGCGTAACCGCCGCGGCACGCTCAGCGCAGCGGTTCAACACGAACGGGCGAGGGCCCGTACCACTGGCTCGCCTTCCGTCTGGCGTTCGCGATGTCCACCTGTTGCATGCTCGAAATACTCGGTATGACCAGGTCCTGACCGATCGTCAACCGATTCGGATCGTCGCCAATGATCGCCCGGTTGACGTCGTAGATGACAGGCCACAGCTGTGCCTCTCCGTAATATTCCTGGGCGAGTTTTGACAGGCTATCGCCTGGTCGAACGATGTGTCGAGTGGTCTGGCGATCCGAGGACGACGCGACCACCGGGGCCGGGGAGCCGAACAGATTGAGTCGAAACAGGTCGCGAGCAATTTGTGCCGCATTCAACCCGTGAATCCAGGAGCCCGGCGTCGTGGTCGGCGGGTCGATGACATCCACGAACTTGTCGCCGAAGTTGTACGCGGCGGCCACCATCGCGGCGAGCAGTGCTTCCCGGTCCTCCTGATCCTCGTTTGGGTTCACGCTGATCGCTCCCGGCCTGTAGTACCGCGCCGGATTCCGGTCGCCGGCTAGCGGAGGAACGAAGTTGAAGCGCGCAGGCCAGCGCGCACCCGGATTGAGCTCCATCGCGTCGAGTAGATGGCGAATCTCCCGCGCGGCTGCCTCAATGGCGTATTGCGGTACGGCGAGCAACCGCGCCGCTGTATTCGCATGGCGTCCTACCAGAAAGCCGCGGAGAAGCCCGTGGTCGAGCGCCGTTCTGACCTGGATCTGCGCCATGCCCAATGAACCCGAATTCAGATGCGATATGAGCTGCTGCTGCAGCGCGTCTCTCGGCTCGATGTCTGCGAGCTCGTTGAGAATGATGGCCGCCAGCAGTTGCATTGGAATACGGTTCGCAGAAGCGCTCTCCTGCAACTGGTTCTGATATTTGCCCAGCTTTCGGACGTACCACTGACCGCGGCGCCCGGGAGCGTCTTTCATCTGCTCCATCAGGGAGTAGCCGAATAGCCGGTAGGTGGTGATCTCCAGCGGCTCCCGAGGCAGCATGCCAAATGCGCGGCGACGGGATTCGTTCAGTGTCGGCGCCTGCTCACCAAGACCTGTCGGTCCTGGCATGCGGTCTCCTATCCGTCCGTTATGAAGGTCTGACATTCGCTGTATACCGAAGCGACGCATCGTGTGTTCGTGTGGTGGGGCCGCCTCTGGGGTGTCGCTCGAAGGCGTGACGGTCGAATGACACACGACTCCGTTGCGTCCGATCTAATCAACGAATTTGGGAGTGACATCGCACAGTGGCGGTCAGGATAAAAAGGACCACCGGACGAAGGGAGCCGGGCCTCGCCCTCGAAAACGCTGTGAGGATCGCGGCGATTTAGTCGCCGTTCATGGAATGGTGATGCTTACTGGGGCATCCTCACGCGAAGTTGAGCGAACGCCGACATCAGAAAGAGCACCGAAACCGTTGCGGTGATGTATTTCGTCGCCATCTCGCATCACGGGGCGGGCGATCAAACCTGCCGTCCTGCGAAATACCATCGACCAGGATCGAACCGTTGCGCCGCCTCGGCTACCGGACCGGCCGCATCTCGCAGGATCTCAACCTGTCGTGTCACCCGCATGTCGGCCTCGAACTGCAGGTCTACGCCGTATCGCACGAGCAACTCCTCGGCAGCCAACGCCCTGAAGGACTTCGGATACGTGGGCGAACGCAGGCAGTCGAGAAGCGCGTCAGGACCATAGAGGAACCCGTTCCGATACCGAAGGTCCGCGTGAAAGCGTGATGCATTGGATGTCAACCAGTCCCCCCACACCGCAGCGTCGCGTGACAAACGCCGAACTCTTGCGCCGAACGGTTGGCCGTCCGGCCGACGCGGCAATTGTGCGCGTTCGCGAAAGGCGTCGAGTTCCGCAGGAAACAGCTCCTCCTCAGTCATCAGCTCGGGAACAAGGACATCTTCGAACAGCGGTGCGCCCGTTATGACATGCAGGGCATCAGCCGCGGCACCAGCCAGCGGCTCCGCTCGTAGGAAACCGATCAGGGGACGCACCGCTGACAGGTCTCCCAGCAGTCCAAGGGCAACGATGACGTCGATTTGCCGGCCCGACCCGTTTACCGCGGCCAACAACGCCGCCACCGAATGGCGGTCGCCGGCCAAGCCGAGTGCGATGGGATGCGACTCGGCCACGGGAGCCGCAGCTGCCACAGAGATGAGGGCGTCGTGGTCCCTCAGACGCAGCGCGGCATGGAGAGCCGCTGACACGGTTGCGCTGTCGTCCGCGAGCATGAACCGGCGAGCGGCCGGGATAGCTGTCTCGTCGCCGGTGCGTCCGAGGCTCCAGAGTAGCGACGGGGCCGCGGTCGGCGCCGCCGTCTCAAGCGCCCGGAGCAGAGCGCCGGCGACCGGGAGTCGGCGGTAACCCAGAGTCCTCGCCAGGATCGCGCCGAGCCTTGGGTCGGCTGTCGCCAGCGCGCGCACGCAGAAATCTTTCCAGTCGTCGGGAAGCTCGTGTTTGAGCGCGTCTGTGAGCGCATCGCTCTTGGCCGCATCCTCGCCATCGAAGGTCTTGATGACGTTCGCCAGCATGGGCGCCTGCAGACGGCGGCAAAACGTGCAGGCCGCCGCGAACAGCGCCCCGGCATCTCCCTGGGCGGCGCGATTTCGGCAGACCTCGGCCGCTACATCCCCGCCGATGACCAACGCATCAAGGTGCGCCTCGAGTCGCTCCTCGAATTCGGCAACTTCCAGCCAGGTGAGCTCCGGATCGGTTAACAGGCGCTGGCGCTGCTCGTACAGGAACGAGGCCTCCTCCAAATGCTCTTCGTACAGCTGGCGAAGGAACGCCGCATATGTGGCTGCCATCGTCATCCCGCCGAGCCTCCCTCAATCCTCAGGACGGTGCCTGACCGACGGTCACGGCAGCGACGTCCCGAGGAACCTCTCCTACCCTTACATGCGCACGCCAGATCAGGCTGACGCGATGTTGATCGGTATCGACGATGACCGTATCCAGCACGCTCGGCAGGATTGTCTTCTCAGCCTGACGAAGTGTGACTTCGACGGGCGGCGCAGGAATTCCGGGCAGTGCAAACTCGAGCCGTCCCCTCGGCGACGCATTCACCACCGTCACGATTTCATCACCCACGAGGTAACCCGGCGCGATCAAGCCAGGCGACGCGGCGTTCAGGAAACGGCGGTCGAAATCCACCGGCAATAACGGACGGCGCGCGGCCGTCCACGCTTCATCGTAGGTCCCGGCAAACGATGCGCGCGGCTGCCAATTGGCCGACAGGAACCCGAAGCCTGCTGGCGGCGGACGGTCGGAAAAGGCGGCAATGCGATGCTCGGGGTCTTCGAGATTCGGCAAGGGGACAGGCTGTTTCCCCGTCCAACGGACGAGGAACCCTGTTCCGACCGGGTTTCTCGGCTCACAGGCCGGGCGCTCCGGATCCTGGCGGTCCCAACCCCCGAACGCGCGTTCGTAGTGCAGCGGCATGCGTTCGAAGGGCAGTGGTGGGGTCATCGTAGGCCCGCCAGTGACACCTCGTTCCCAGTAACGGTCGCCGATTACCGAGACGACCTTCTGCACCGCGCCGACGCGCAGTCCGACGGCTAACTCGGTGACTCCGGTGCGAAGTGCGTGCGCGTGGCCGAGCAGGACGATGTCCGTGGCCGGCTTCATGAAGGCGCATTCGGGCTCGTACCGATAGCTCGATGTATCTGGATCGCCCCAGAATTCGCCGGCGAAATTGACGGGTTGCTGCTGTGCCGCGAGGTCGAGCGAGCCCGTCTCGCTGATGACGTACGTGGCCTTGATGATTGGCACGAACAACGGCGTCCCATGTTCATCGGCAAGGAACGCTGGCTCGAACGCAAAAGGCGTGTGGTTCTTCACGTCCGGTGCGGCCGAAAAACTCATAAGGCCAGTGGTCCAATGCCGCTGCTACGCGGGCGAGTATTCGAGCACGCGCCAGGCGTCAGGGTCGAAAAGATACGGGGAAACCGGACGCAGCAGCTCCGGTACGTGGAGATACTGGGGACCGGTCTTCATTCCGAGCTTCTCCGCCAGGCGGATCACCGCCAGCCCTTCGCCCGCGAACGGCCGCATCCATGCCGCGAGTTCCTCCGGCAGCGCCCCCCGCTCGATCATCGCTGCCACGCGGTCGCCCCGCTCTTCGAGAACGGCGGCAAGCGCGGTATCGAACGCTATGCTGTCTCGGGTCAGCAGGCTGCGGCACAAGTCGAGCCGTGAGGCTTCGCTCGGGGTGTGCACGACTTCCAGGCGCTCGAGCAGCGCGGGGCAGCGCGACGTCGAGTCTGGCTCTAAGAGGATCTGCATCAGCAGATAGATGTAGAGAAACTCCTCTTCGTATTCCTGATCCGGGTTCCAGGAGGATCGGCTGTGCAGAACGATGGCTTCTGCGCCGTCGACGTACGCTCCGCATAGCGCATCGAAGAAAGGTTTGCTTTCGCTGGTCACCTTTCGTTCGTCGGGACACCTCTGCAGGTAGTAGAGAAAGGCTCCGGCACTCTGCATCATGCTGATGTAGAAGAGATCCGGGATTCCCGTCAGCAACAGCGTACACACGCCCCGCTGCCGGTAGGCGAACGTCATCGTCTGAATCTCGGCCCACGAGAGCTCCGCCGCCCGCAGACGCGGTACGAGCCGCTCGAGCTGAAATTCGGCGTTATCGATGTAATCCGCCAAGTGGACCTCGCTCATACGTCAGCGCAATTCGACAGGCGTGAACACCACGTTCGTGATCTTGACTGCCTTCAGCGCAGCGACAAGAACGCTGCTGAAAAGGTAGATCCTCGGCCGCTCGCCGAGGCGGAAGAGATCGAGCTCCGGCGTCGCCACCGCTTTCAGCACCAGCTTCTTGATATCGCGGATTTCGCCGTCCTTCGCGCGCCGCACGACGCTCAGGTCGAGATTGAGGCAGTCGACGCGCTCCAATGGGTTCAAGAACACATAATCGCGGCTGTACAGGCGGCCTTTGTGATCAAGCAGAACGAAGGGCAGCCGTTCGACCCGCCCGACGTTGTGCGACAGGATAACGTCGGCAGTCTTTCGATCGAACGCGAGAAACCCGCCGGTATTGCCGATGAAGGACGCCCGCTTCAGTCCTGGATAGTCCTCTCCAAGGCGCAGGCGGACCTCACCGCTGTCGGCTGGATAGTCGGTGCCCATAGCTAGACCCTTAGAGAGCCGGTACGCACGAATGTCGATCCCATCGGGCGTGTTGTCGCTGAAACAGTACTCCTCATGGTCGGTATCGCCCAGGGTCGAGAATGTGAAATACGGCATCGTTACGTCCGCTAGCCGTTCAGCACGTTGAAGACCCTCTTCGGAAGGGTATTGACCGTGCCGACCGCGCATTGGGCCTTTATTTTCGATTGACCATAGTCCACGACGGAGTCGTAGAGGTCTTCGGAGATCGCCACCAACTCGTCGGCGATTTTGCCGAAATCCGGGTCGTGCTCTTCTTTGTCGTCGGCCGTCTCCGTGTACATCTGGACGGTTTCGTTCACCTTGTCCTTCAGATTCTTGTCGTAGGTGGGGTGGCTGCCAAGGTGCTTCGGCAATCCCAGTTTGCAACAGACCGAGTCGAGGCTCGGCAAGATGAGCATGTTGACTTTGTAGTTGATGTTGTACGGCGCCGCGAGCAGGCCGTCGACGAGGTCCTTGACCAGATCCGCTTTCTTCTTGGTGGCCTTCAGGATCGCTTCCTTCAACACGTTGTTCGGAATGACGTGGTGCACCTGATTGGAGTACGGCGTATACCCGGTCGTGAAGTTCTTGGCCTGAATCTTCTGTTTGAGCTTTCCCTTCTTGATGCCTTTTTTGAGCCGCTGGACGATCTGACCGGCCCGCCCGGCGTTGATACTCTTGACCGGAATCCACCGAAATGTGTTGGCGATGGCATCCAGATGCCAGTCGGGTTCGCTCTTGATGTTGTACACCTTGGCGTTCTTGTCCTTGGCGTTCTGTATGCCTTGCCATCGATAGCTGCAGCTGTCGTTCTCCTTCCAGGCGCTCTGATGACCGGTGAGACAGCCGCCGCCTTCATATGCGCCCACCGGCTTGTGCTCCGCGAAGGTGTCACGAAACTGGGAGTGTTTGCCCTTGGTACCCTTCTTTTTCTTGGCCACGGTCGTCAGCCCCGTCCAATGACCAGCGCGCCGACGCGTCCAGACGCAGACATGCCTGTGACAATGGCGGACGCGGAGCGCGCGTAGCCACGTTCGAAGGCGTGTGACGCGACGGCGACCGCCGCGAGCGAACTGGCCGCACCGACGTCTCCGGTTGACATCGCCGGCATCATGAAACGGCGCGGCTGTAAAAGGTCGGCCGAGACTTGCGGGAACGCGGCACCGAATTGGTACGCCCGCCACGACTCCCCGTTGAGATCCGTATAGACATCGACATCGAGCGGCCGTCCGAGGGCAGACGCCGTCACCGCCTCCGTCAGTGCCAGCGCCAATGCGCGGCCGTTCTTGGGCCCGCCATCGAGGTACGGCTCGTCTTCGGCCGCAACCGCGGCCGCATGGATTCTCGCGCGCGGCGGTCCTGATCGGCGAGCGGTTGTCGGACCGCTGACCAGCATCGCGACCGCCGCCTCACCCGGCATGAGGCCCGACGGTTTCTCCGCCGACTTCAGCCGCTCGGACTCGCCCAGCCACTCCACAGAATGCCCGTCCAGATAAGAGTCTGCGGCAAGGACGATCAGCCGATCGACCCTCCCCCTGGCCAGCAGCGTCTCAGCTCCGGCAAAGGCGGTGAACGCACCCGTACGGCCGACGTAGACGGTATGCACGCGATCTGCGTCAATCGGAATCCCGAGACTGCGCATCAATGGAGCGACGTAGGTCTCGCCAATCATCTCTGGGTAGCACGGAAACGCGAAGGCAAACCGATCTTCGTCTAGATCCGGACCGACGATCACGACAGCGGTGCGCCGCCAGAAAGCGACGTCATCGGCGTCGGGGAGCATGCCGGACCGGCGGAGGTCGTTGAAGGCATAGGTGGCCATGGCCAGCCAGCGCGCCACAGTCGCCCTGCCTTCGGTCAGGCCCCATACCGCATGGCCGATGAGCGGCACCATCGTGTGGGAATCAGGATCCAGGACCGTCGCATCGGGCACCGGCGCAGCGCGCGTTATGCCAGCGCGAATGGCCGCACACGACGTGGCCGCGTCGTGGCCGAGTGCCGTCACCATCCCGATGGCGTTGATGAACAGGTTCACGAAGGCGCCTCGATCGTGTTCGACGGCTCACCAGGGATCGCCGCAGATTGGACATTTCCTCGGTTCCGGCGGGGCCATCCCCATCACGGGACCCTGGAGAACCGGAGATGGCGGCGTGTTCTTGTCGTTGTGCAACATCGGATCGAACGCGCGGGCGACTCCTTTACCTTCGAATTTCACGTCGAAGGAGACGTTCACGAACTCCGCCTTCCCTTTGATCTTGTTCGACGCTACTCCGAGGAGTGTTCCCGCCTCGTCGCCGGTGCTCATCATGAAGTTCGAGTCTTTGACGCACGTCGGATTCCCGTCGGACTTGACCGTCGACGCCCCTTGTGCCGTGTCCGATGACTTGGCGATATTGGGGTACGGAATCGGCACGAATGGCGCAGGCGGGGCGGGCGTCTTGCAGACGTCAGGAAACGCGATCGTCACGCCATTGCTGCCCTTGTGCACGACTGACAGAAAGTTGACGCCGACGGTCACAGCCACAGGTTGCTCCTCAGGTGATGCTGCGTTCGAAACGGATGACGCGGCGATGATCTCGTCATCAGTTGAGCGCGATCGTTGCGCCCTTGATCTTGTTCGACTCGGAAGCCCGGCTCAGCAAGCGGGTGCCCTTAATGACCACACGACCATCCGCGTAAAGCGCGATCGAGCTCTTTCCACAGCTCAGAACCACGCATTCGCGGCCGACCAACTCCAGCGTGCTGCCATCCACTGTGACGTTGTCGCGGCTGTCGCGACGGATGGTGCCGGATGCCAGCGTCCGCTCCAGATGCTCGTGCTGGTCGAGTACTCCCACGATGATAGGACGCACCGGATCACCGTCTTCGAACACCAACAGGACCTCGGCGACGCGTTCGGCCAGCGTGTGGGCCGCGCCGCTGGACGTGAGCGCACGGGCGACCACCGGCTTCCCGCTGTTGCCCGGAAAATCGACGAGCGGCTCGCCGCGGCTGGTCGACCCGACAACGCGTCCCACCTGTACGGCCATCGTTCCGCCGACCGTTCCGGGAGCCGGCATGTGCAGGGTGTTCGACTTCATCTCAATTCTCCGCAATCTTGCTGCCCTTGATGATCACGTCGCCGCTGCCCTTGATATTGATCTTCTTGCCGGATACTTCGATATCGCCGTTCTTCTTCAGCAGGATCTTGGCCTCGCCGCTCACGAGGAGCAGTTCGTCCTCGGCCGTCACGGTAACCTTCTTGGCGGTGAGCGCATATTCTTTCTTCACACCCTCGGTCCGCTTGCCCGTCACGGTGTGCGTCATGTCCTTGGCGATCGTGACCGTCTGATCCTTGGCCACCTCGATCGACTCGCTGCCCGCTACCTTCTGCGATGCGTTGCCGCCGACCATGACCATCAAAGCACCAACCACTTCCGTGGCTTTGAGACCGCCGACCGTTTCGTTCATGGCCGCGCCAACACTCACTTGATAGGCCCCGCCCACTGAGAGCGTCTTCGCCGCGCCGACGAGCTCGCTCGACGCTAACACCACGGTCTCGGTGAGCGTCTTGGCAATGCGCACCGTTTCATGTCCGCCTACCGTGCGGGACCGGTTGTTCTGCACTGTCTGGGTCAAGTCGTTCTGGACCGTCTTTATCTGGTCGTGTTTGATCAGAATCGTCTCGTCGTTGTCGACCTGCTCCTTTCGGTCGTGCTTGACCAACACGGTCTCGTCGTTATCGATCGTCTTCGTCCGGTCGTGACCCACCCAATGCGTCTCGTCTTTCTCGACCTCGATGTCCTGATTCTTCTCGGCGTGGATGAACAGCTGTTCTTCGCCCTTTTTGTCCTCGAAGCGAATCTCATTGAAGTTGTCCGGACTGCCGCCAGTCGAGCTGCGCGTCTTGATGCCGGACTGCGTCTTGTTCGCCGGCAACTCGTACGGCGGCATCTGCTCGGCGTTGTAAATCCGCCCGGTGATAATCGGCTGATCCGGATCGCCCTCCAGGAAGTCGACGATGACCTCTTGGCCAATGCGTGGGGTCGAGACCGCGCCCCACCCCTTGCCCGCCCACGGGTGCGACACGCGCATCCAGCACGAGCTGTTCTCGTCCTTCTTCCCCAGCCGATCCCAGTGGAACTGCACCTTCACGCGCCCGAATTGATCGGTGTAAATCTCGTCGCCCCCGGGGCCGACCACCACCGCCGTCTGCGGTCCCTGCACGAACGGCTTCGGCGTCGCCCGCCGCGGGCGGAACTGCTGCTTGGTGGACATGGCCGCGAAGGTGCACTGGTAGCTGGTGCCGCCGCCCTCGAGCGCTTCGTAGTCGGCGAACTGGAGGTCGTAGTTCGCGGCCATGACGAGGTGCTCGCAGTTCTGATCCGCGCGCGGACAATCCTCGAGCGTGAACAGCGCGCCGACGGCGATGCCGCGGGCGTTGCTGGTCCCGTTCGCGGTCTCGAACTGCGTGCCGAGCTCGTCGATGCGCACCAGCGCCAGCTGCTCGCCGTCCCCCTTCTGCAGGTACGCGCCCGGGTAGTCGAAGACCTCGTGACTGCCCTCGGCGCACGTGTAGGCGATGACCTTCTGCGTCTTGAGATCGACGCTCGGCCGCTCGAGGTCGTAGTCCTTGTGCACGTACTTGCCGGGCTGGATCTCGCGCGAGAACTGCCAGCTGCCGATGTGCTCGAGCTCCGGCCGTACGAGCTTGTCCGGCGCGACGAACGGAATCTTCTCGTAGCCGGCAGACGGCACGTGCTTGCTGCACGAATCGGTCAGCACCATCGTGTTGTGGCCGTCGGTGTGGCGGAAGTAGTAGTAGATCCCCTCCTGCTCCATCAGCCGGCTGACGAAGTTGAAGTCGGTCTCCCGGTACTGCACGCAGTAGGTCCACTTGCGATACGTGCTGGTCAGCTCCAGCTTGAAGTCGGCGGTGCCGTGGTCCGCGAACACCTTCTTGATGATGTCCGGCACCGTCATCTCCTGGAAGATGCGGCAGTCGGCGGTGCGCGTCAGGAACCAGAGCCACGGATGGACGGTGGCCGAATAGGTGAAATAGCGGCCGTGCACCTGCCCCTGCGAAAAGCGCGTGACGAAGCCGTTGAAGTAGCGCGTGCTGTCGTCGGGCAGTCCCAGCTTGATGGTGACGTTCTTGCCTAGGATCGCGTCCACGTCGATGTCGCCGTTGTCGCTCAGCAGGTCGAGGTGGTACTCGCTGATGCGCGCCAGCTCCTCGTGGCCGCGCATGCCGTGAAACAGCAACACGCCCTCGCCGAGCGGCGTGGCGATGTCCATCACGCGATCCATGACCCTAGACATGCTGTTCTCCAACGGTCGACGGGCCGACCTGAAGGGCGAGCGCTCTCGGCAGCCTGACGGTGTCCGCGGCGTGACGCTTCTCGGCGCGCACCACCAGGCCGTCGACCGGCGCGCCGGCCTCGAGCCGCAGCTCGGCGCGGGCGATGACGGGCCGCAGCCCGGCGCCCTCGAGCAGCCGTTCGATGTACGCGCGCGCGTGGTTGTAGCGCCCGTGCGGCCGCAGGCAATAGTCCGGGCCGTCGCCGGCGCCGACGAATTCCTCGACCGTGAACACGAAGTGGCCGCCCGGCCGCAGCGCGCCCGCCGCCGCGGCGACGACATCGTCGAGCGCGCCGAAGTAGACGAGCGTGTCGGCGGAGACGACGGCGTCGTACGCCTCGTCGCACGAGCGCAGGAACGCCGTCAGCTCGCCCTTCACCAGCTCGTCGTAGACGCCGCGCTCGCGCGCCTGGTCGAGCATCTTCGCGGACAGATCGACGCCGACCAGCCGCGCCGCGTACTGGCGCAGCAGCGGACCGCACAGCCCGGTGCCGCAGCCGACGTCGAGGACGTCGCGCGTGCCGTCCGCCTCGAGCCCCGACTCCGCGAGCATCGTCGCCACCAGTTGCGGCGCGCGGTACATGAGCACCGTCAGCTTGGCGTCGAAGCTCGCCGCAAAGCTGTCGAACACGGCTTCGACGTAGGCGTCCGAGGCGCGGCTCGGCACGTCGCGGCCCGAGCAGGCGGCGAGCGTATGGACGGCGAGCGGGTCGCCCGGCTGCTCGCGCACCCAGCGCTCGCAGATCGCCACCGCCTGGTCGAACTCGCCGAGCACGCAGTGCGCCATGCAGAGCAGCCGCAGCGCCTGCGCGTGCCGCGGATCGAGCGTGATCACCCGGCAGAAGCTGGCGACCGCCTCGGCCATGCGCCGCTGCCCGTAGAGCAGGATTCCCAGGTTCTGATGCACGTCCTGGTGCTCGGGATCCAGCTCGATCGCCTTGCGGTACGAGGCTTCCGCTTCGCGAATGTGACCCTGCGCCCGCAGCAGCACGCCGAGATTGTTGTAGGCGTTGACGTGGCGGGGATCGAGCGCGATCGCCCGGCGAAACGCCGAGACCGCGTCGTCGACCTTCGTGCGCGCCTTCAGCACGATGCCGAGGTTGCTGTACCAGTCGGCCTGGGTCGGCGCGAGCGCGACGCTCTGCTCGATGAGCGCCAGCGCCTCGTCGTGCCGCCCCTTCTGGTGCACGACCACGCCCAGGTAGTGCATCGCATCGGCGTGGTCGGGAACCTGCTCGAGGATGGCGCGGTAGATGTCCTCCGCCTGGTCGACGTGCCCGTGCTTCTGGCACTCGATGCCGATCGACATCGCGGCGCCGATGGTGAGCGTCTGGCTCAGCGGCTCGAACGATTCCATGTTACGACCCCAGCAGCGCGGCTTCCGCCGGCACACCGTCGAAGGAGTAGGCGAAGTCGCCGCCGGCCGCCGACAGCCGCACGCCCGTCAGCGTCGCGCCCGACATCGTCCGCGTGAGGAACTCGCGGCTGATCTCCGGCAGTACCGTGTTGGTGAGAATCGTGTCGATCATGCGGCCCCCGCTCTCGACCTCGGTGCAGCGGCTGACGATCAGCGTCACCGCCGCCTCGTCGTACTCGAACGGGATCCGGTGGTGCTCGACGACGCGGTTCGCGATGCGCCCGAGCTGCAGCCGGACGATGTTGGCGATCATCTCGTCGCTGAGCGGGTAGTACGGAATCACGACCAGGCGGCCGAGCAGCGCCGCCGGGAACTTCTGCAGCAGCGGCTCGCGCAGCGCCTTGGTGATGCCGTCGGCGTCGGGCATCAGGTCCGGGTCCTTGCACAGCTGCACGATCCGCTCGGTGCCGACGTTCGACGTCAGCAGGATGATCGTGTTGGTGAAGTCGATGTAGCGCCCCTCGCTGTCCTCCATCCATCCCTTGTCGAACACCTGGAAGAACAGCTCGTGGACGTCCGTGTGCGCCTTTTCGATCTCGTCGAGCAGCACCACGCTGTACGGCCGACGCCGCACCGCCTCGGTCAGGATGCCGCCCTCGCCGTAGCCGACGTAGCCGGGCGGCGATCCCTTGAGCGTGGAGACGGTGTGCGCCTCCTGGAACTCGCTCATGTTGATCGAGATGACGTTCTGCTCGCCGCCGTAGAGCGACTCGGCGAGCGCCAGCGCCGTCTCGGTCTTGCCGACGCCCGACGGCCCGCACAGCATGAACACGCCGATCGGCTTGTTCGGGTTGTCGAGCCGCGCGCGCGACGTCTGGATGCGGCGCGAAATCATGTCGAGCGCGTGGCGCTGCCCGAGCACGCGCTGGTTGAGCGTCTCGGACAGGTTCAGCACCGTCTCGATCTCGTTCCTGACCATCCGGCCCACCGGCACGCCGGTCCAGTCCTGGACGACCGAGGCCACGGCCTGTTCGTCCACGCTCGGCAGGATGAGCGGCGACTCGCCCTGGAGATATCCCAGCCTCAGTTGCCGCCCATCCAGCCTTTCGAGGAGCGACTCGCGCTCCTCCGGCGTCGTCTCCGGCTTCCGGAGCGACGCCCGGATCGAGAGAATGTCGTCGACGAGCTCGCGCTCGATGTTCCAGCGCTCTTCGAGCTCGATGCGCAGCGCGTCCTGCTTCACGAGCTTGTCCTCGGCCGCCGTCTTGCGCTCGGCGACGGCGATGCCGACAGCCTCCTCGCGGCCGATGATCTCGAGCTCCGTCTGGAGCGCCTCGATCTTCCGCCGGCAGTCCTCGAGCTGCGGCGGCACCGCGTGCTGGCTGATCGCCACGCGCGCGCACGACGTGTCGAGCAGGCTCACCGCCTTGTCGGGCAACTGCCGCGCGGGGATGTAACGGTGCGACAGCCGGACGGCGGCCTCGAGCGCTTCGTCGAGCACCTGCACGCGGTGGTGCTTCTCGAGGATCGACGCGACGCCGCGCACCATCAGGATCGCCTTCTCCTCGCCCGGCTCGGCGACCTGCACCACCTGGAACCGGCGCGTCAGCGCGGGGTCCTTCTCGATGTACTTCTTGTATTCCGCCCAGGTCGTCGCCGCGATCGTGCGCAGCGTGCCGCGGGCGAGCGCCGGCTTGAGCAGGTTGGCCGCATCGCCGGTGCCGGCCGCGCCGCCGGCGCCGATGAGCGTGTGCGCCTCGTCCACGAACAGGATGATCGGCTTCGGCGACGCCTGCACCTCGTCGATCACCTGCCGCAGCCGGTTCTCGAACTCCCCCTTCATGCTCGCGCCGGCCTGCAGCAGCCCGATGTCGAGCGTGAGCAGCGACACGTTCTGCAGCGGCGGCGGCACGTCGCCCTTCGCGAGGCGCAGCGCGAACCCTTCGACGACGGCCGTCTTGCCGACGCCGGCCTCGCCGGTGAGGATCGGGTTGTTCTGCCGGCGCCGCATCAGGATGTCGACGATCTGCCGGATCTCTTCGTCGCGGCCGCTGACCGGATCGATCTCGCCCTTGCGCGCACGCTCGGTGAGGTCGGTGGCGTAGCGCCTGAGCGCCTCCTGCTTGCCCATCTGCGCGGGCGCCATCGCGTCGCTCGCCTCGCCCGGCGCCGCCGAGCCGTCGGTCGTTCCCAGCCGCTCTTCCGGCGAGCCGCTCACGATGCGCGCGAACTCCTCGGTCAGCGTGTCGGACTTGATCGCCTCGAACTGGCGCGAGATCGCCACCAGCGCGTTGCGCAGCGACGGCGTCTTCACCATGCCGACGAGGAGATAGCCGGTGCGCACCTGCGAGTCGCCGAACATCAGCGTGGCGTAGACCCACGCGCGTTCGACGGCGTTCTCGACGTGGGCGGACAGGTCCGAGATCGACGTGGCGCCGCGCGGCAGCCGATCGAGCGCGTCGGTCATGTCCTTGGCGAGCCGGGAGGGGTCGATGTCGAAGCGCCGGAGGATGCGATGAATGTCCGAGTCGGGGGCCTGGACGACCTGGTGCAGCCAGTGCACCAGCTCGACGTACGGGTTGCCCCGCAGCTTGCAGAAGACGGTCGCGCTTTCAATCGCCTTGTACGCGAGGCTGTTGAGCTTGCCGAACAGCGCCGAACGGCTGATTTCACTCATGCTGGATCAACGAACCTTTCTGCGTCGACGCACAGGTCGTCCGCGTCTTCGGCTGACTTTCGCCGTCCGAGCCATGTCGTCCACCCAAGCTGGGTGCGCCCATCGAGGCTGAGGGGCGGAACTTCGTTGCGCGCGAGCGCCAGGCGCACGTCCCAATCGAGCTCGAAACCCAGGTAGAGCCGCACCCAGTCCACCAGTTTCCGCACCATCGAGCTTCCCGGCAGGAAGCTTCGATACTGCGCGAGCGAGAGCGGGCCAACGTGGATGCGGAACTTGTGCTGGCGGTCCCACACGCGGCCGCCAAGGACGGCGCCGCGGCCGAGAGACGCGCCACCCGGCTGCAGGTACGTGCGTTCGCCCGGCCCGAGCGCCATCCAGTGACCGACGAACTGCTCGATCTTCACCGGCACGCGGAAGAAGTGCTGGAGGATGGCGGCCAGCCCTTCGCCGTTCCGTACCTGGCGGACGAGCGCGCCGACATGGAAGAACTTCGCGGGGTCGGGCAGCGTGTCGCGCTCGCGGAACGTGGCCGGCGCGAGGCCGGCGAAGGCGCCCACGTAGATGGCGAAATGATCGTCGTCGGGACGATCGCGGTTGACGTGCGGCTGCGCCTGCGCCCACGCGCGATAGAACAGGGCCAGCAGGCGGTGGTGGAACAGGTCGAGGAAGCGGCCGAGCGTCGGGTCGCCGGCGTGGCGCTCGCGCTCCCGCGCGTACTCGGTGATGTGGGTCGGCAGCGGCCCGTTGGGGCCGAAGAGGCCGAACAACCGCACCTGCAGCCGGGCCGGCGTCCCGTTGTGGCCGTTCTCGAGCGCCGCGAGCGGCGACGGCGCGAACGCGAGGTCCGCGTCCTGTCCGAGGCGCAGCGGCTCGTCGCTCGGGCGCAGCGCGCGGCCCCAGCGCGGCTTCGCCGGATGCAGGCATTCCAGCCGCCGCAACGCCTGGTAGAAATCGTGGCGGTACGGCGCGTCGGCGAGCGAGGCGAGAAACGCTACAGCGTCGGCCTCGCGCCCCATTGCGGCCCCCACCTGTTGATCTCGCCCCGTGTCTCGGAAGACAGGACGGTTTCGGTGAACGAATTGAGGGAGACGTAGCGCTTGAAGTACCGGTCGAGCACCGACCCGAGCGTGTAGCCGCTGCCGCCCTCGAACGCCATCTCGTCGATCTTCACGTTGACCTCGAGCCCGCGGCCGAAGGCGAGCGGTCCCTCGACCGACGGCAGGCGCCGGACGACGCGATCGAGGTGGACCGAGCGGATGCCCTCGACCTGCCGCCGCGCGCTGGCGTCGGCGCCCGGCGCGTAGAGGCCGAGCACGTCGCGCAGTGCGCTCGCCCCTTCCTGCGGCGTGGCGTCGACAAGCGACAGGTAGTTCGACGACAGGTGGCTGATCGCGCGCCAGGCGACGGCGCCGTCCGCCAGGCGTCCGTAGGGACGGCTTGGCGTCCCGACGACGCGAATGCCCGCGATCGGCGCGGCCGCGTCGAGCACGAGGTCGGTCTTGCCGATGCCGAGCGGCATCTGCAGCACCAGGTCGCGGTTGGTGCACAGCACCTGCAGCGACAACTGCCGCAGATCGCCGTTGTAGGGCGCCTGCGCCGGATCGACGAGCGAGAGAAACACCTCGCTGCCGACGTAGGTGGACCGCGACCCGCGCCGCCGCTGCTCCGCGGTCACGAGCCTCGGCTCGCGACGCGTCGTGAAGTAGGCCGCCTGCTGGCGCACCGCGTCCGTGCTGTAGGCCGCGTAGAACGGCTGGAACACCTGCTCGGTGTCCGTGCCGACGCCGTGGCCGACGACGCCCGTCACCTCGTACACCTCGAAGTCGAGCGGCCGCGTCCGATCGGGAACCACGTGGTACTCGTACGCCCCGTCGGTCACCTGGATGCGGTCGGCGCGCTTGGCGAACAGGTTGATCGCCGGCGTGCAGAACAACGCGAAGTTCGAGCCGTCGACGACGCTCTCGAGCGTCGGGTCGCCTCGTCCCAGCAGCACGACGACCTCGATCTCGTCGGTCGCCGCGCGCCGCACGGCCGGCGCGAGGGCGGTGAGATCGAAGAAGCGGAACCGCGCCGGGAACGAGAAGTACTCCTGCAGCAGCCGGTAGCCCTGGAACGACCGCAGCGTGACCGGCAGCAGCGCCTCGTCATCGTCGAAGCCGACCGGCGCGATCGTCGAGGCCGGCAGGAACTCGTGCCACCGTGGCGTGCCCTTCGACGGCAGCACCAGCGTCCCCAGGCCCGTGGCGAGGCACAGCTCGTAGAGCTTGATCGCCACGTCGTCACGCCCGGTCAGGTAGAACCGCAGGCGATCGAGCGGCAGCTGTGAAAACTTCAGCCCGGCGGTCGTCCGCAGCCGGATGCGCACGCCCCCCTTGATCCGCTGCGCGACCGGCAGCGTGTTGAGCGGCAGGTCGGGCGCGAACGAGAAGTAGCTGGCGGAGACCACCTCGATGGGCCACAGCGTGACGTCGTGCGCGGTTCGGAACTCGCAGGCCGTCGCCTCGTCTGCCGCCGTGAGGCTGTGCATCGCGCTGCCACGCTGGACGGTCGGTCCCGCGCCCAGGTTCGGGTCGCCGAGGTCGGGCTTCAGCTGCGCGACCAGCATCGACGGCGTCGGCGCCAGGTAGTGCGGGTAGACGATCTCGAGCAGCGCCTGGGTGAAGCGCGGGAACTCCGCGTCGAGCTTCAGCTGGATGCGCGCCGCGAGAAAGCCGAATCCCTCGAGCAGCCGTTCGACGTAGGGGTCGGCGACCTCGAGGCCGTTCATGCCGAGCCGCGCGGCAATCTTCGGAAACTGCTGCGCGAACTCCGCGCCCATCTCGCGCAGGTGCTGCAGCTCGAAGTTGTAGTACTGCAGCAGCCGCGGATCCATCAGGCCACCCGTGTTGGAGCGAGATCGGCGATTTCGACCTTGCCGGTCTCGAGATCGATCTCGGTGCGGACCAGCAGCTCGAGCGGCACCGGCTGCGCCCACAGCTGACCGCGAATCTCGACGCCGATCACGTTGTGATGGTCGAGCGCGCCGGCATCGACCAGCGTCCTGATCTGCAGCGTGGCCGGCAGGATCCGCGGCTCGAAGTCGAGGATCGACTGCTTGATCGCGCGCGCGAGGTCGGTCGCGTCGAGCGAGGTCGCCGTCTTGCCCGACAGCGCCGGCAGGCCGAAGTTGACGACCGAGCGCCGCGCGTGCGGCGCCTTCGTCAGGTCGGTGTCGGCTTCCATCCGCGTGGCGTTGAAGAGCCACGCGAGATCACGCAGCACCGCCTGCCGCAGCTTGCTGCGCGACAGGAGCCGCGCCTCGCGCGGCTCGAGCTTCCTGTCCGGCTCCTCGTCGGTCAGCCGATCGAGCAGCGCCGGCTGCAGCCGTTCGTGCGGCGGGGGAACGTCAGCCATTGTGCGTGATCGCGATCTTGCGGATGTCCATCAGCGGCACGTCCTCGGAGTCGGTCGTGAGAATCCGCTGGCCGAGCCCGTGGTGCACGTCTTCGCCAGCCTCCGACCAGCGCGTCTTGCGCGCCATCGCCAGCGTCAGGTCGTCGGCGGTCTCCGAGCCCGTGTAGCGCGTCGGAATCAGCGCCAGCGACTCGCCGCCGTTCTCGAACTCGAGGTGCGCGGGCATCCACACCAGGTCGCGCAGGTCCTCGGGCGCCTCGAAATCCATCTTCGTCAGGCGCGAGAACGGCACCCAGTAGTAGCGGCCGTTGATCACCGCCTCGACGACGGGTCCGAGGCGCGAATCGGCGTCGGCAATCCATTCGAACGGCCGGCCGTCGATGTCGCCGGCGCTGGTCGGCGCGGCGTCGAACGCGCGCGCGCGCAGGTCGTTCGACTCGGCGAGCCTGTTCTGGCCGGCCAGCAGCAGCGATTCGATGAGCATCGCCAGCCACTCCTCCGGCTGCCCGAGCACCATCGGCGACTTCTTCCCCTCGAACACCTCGCGGCGGACCGGCTCGCAGCGCACGGCATCGCCGTACATCTGCGCCATGGCCAGCGCCGCCGGGTCGAGCGACGAGGCGACGGTCAGCTGGTTCAGCGCGCGTTCCCACTGGCCCAGCACGCACAGCAGCTGGAAGAGGAAGACGCGCAGCTTCGCGTCGGCAGGCTGCGCCCGCACCTGCTCCTGCAGGTAGGCGAGGGCGCCGGCGGGATCGCCCGCCTTCAAACTCAGTTCGGCGGCTTCAGCGCGGCTCATCCGTCCCCCCATTGATCCGAATAAATCGTTCCGCCCATCGCCTGGCCATCCTTGCCCTGCGGGACGTACTCGACGTTGATCTTGTTGAACGAGAAGCGCACGCTCTCGGTGACACCGCTGCCGCCGCTGCCGTCGCCGGCCTCGACGTCGAGGGCGGTGACGCGCCCCTGTTCGATGGTGACCTTGAGGTACTCGAGCTGCGACTTGCCGGCCTTGCGCAGCGTGAGGATGGCCTTCTGGATCGGCTCGTTGGTGCGCAGCGCCGACATCAGCGCCGTCGACGCGCTGTCGATCCGCTTGACGACCGTCAGCTCGCGGACGCTCGCCTTGCCGGTGGCGGTGCCGCCGCCGAGCGACGACTTCGCCTGCATCCCCCACGACCAGCGCAGCACCTCGATTTCGCCCTTGTGGACGTCGTCCTGTGCCTCGCCCTTGATCAGGCCGCACTTGGCGCCCTTGACCATGAGGAACATGTCTCCGATGCCGGAGGGTGCGGGAGCAATTACACTGCTCACGATCGATCAGCTCCTCTCCCCGGGCCGACCTCACACGATCGGCTCCTGCGGTTTTCGCGCTGGCCGACCTGATGGTCGGCCCTGCGTCAGGCCGTCACGCCACAGAGGTCACAAAGGCGGCATCAGCGGGGAACACTCCGATCGCTGCGCTCTGTGACTCTCTGGGCAGGGCCTCTGTGCAGCGCGCGTCTAGCCTTCCTTGTTCGCCTTCACGTCGTACTTGAAGTGGAGCCCCGCGTCGAGCGAGCCGTCCGCCTTCTGCGGCTTGTATTCCAGGTCCACCTTCGAGGCCTGGAGCGCGACGTGCTCGAGCACGAGCCCGCTGTCGCCGTTCTGTCCCGCCGGGGCCACGTTGGTGATCAGGATGTCGTTCATCTTGATGATGAGGTACTCCTGCTGGCCCTTGCCCGCCTTGCGCTGCGTGATCGTCACTTCCTTGATGTGCTCGCCGGTCGCGCACGCCTTCATCAGGTTCGGCGACGCCTTGTCGACGTAGTGCGCGAAGCTGAAATCGGAGAAGCTCGCCTTCCCCGCGCCCGCGCCGCTGCCGTGCGACGCCGTTCCCGTCTGGTTCACGCCCCAGGACCAGGACAACAGCTCGATTTCCTCCTTGTGCTTGTCGTCCTGTGACTCGCCCTTGATGTCCCCAATCTTCGCGAAAGTATCGGTCGCCATGCATCTACTCCTGTCGTGATCTGTGAACGTAATCGCCCGTGCCGATTAGCCGGCCGCCTTCTGCGACGGCAGCTTCGACACGAGACGCAGTGAAACCGTGAGTCCCTCCAGCTGATAGTGCGGGCGAAGGAAGAACTTCGAGGTGTAGTACCCCGGATTGCCCTCGACCTCCTCCACCACCACTTCGGCGGCAGCGAGGGGCTTTGCCGCCTTGGTGCTCTCCGACGAGTGCGCCGGATCGCCGTCGACGTAGTTCATGATCCAGTTCTGCAGCCACATCTGCATGTCCGTCCGCTCCTTGAACGAGCCGACCTTGTCGCGGACGATGCACTTCAGGTAGTGCGCGAAGCGGCAGCAGGCGAACAGGTACGGCAGGCGCGCCGCCAGGTTCGCGTTGGCGGTCGCGTCGGGGTCGTCGTACTCGAACGGCTTCTGCAGCGACTGCGCGCCGATGAAGGCCGCGAAGTCGGAGTTCTTCCGGTGCACGAGCGGCATGAACCCGTTCTTGGCGAGCTCCGCCTCGCGCCGGTCGCTGATGGCGATCTCGGTCGGGCACTTCATGTCGACGCCGCCGTCGTCGGTCGGGAACGTGTGCGTCGGCAGCCCCTCGACCGCGCCGCCCGATTCCACGCCGCGGATGCGCGAGCACCAGCCGTAGAGCTTGAACGAGCGGTTGATGTTGACGGCCATGGCGTAGGCGGCGTTCGCCCACGTGTAGCGGCTGTGGTCGGCCGCGGCGGTGTCCTCCTCGAAGTCGAACTCCTCGACGGGACTGGTCTTGGCGCCGTACGGCAGCCGGGAGAGGAAGCGGGGCATCGCCAGGCCGACGTAGCGCGCGTCTTCCGATTCGCGCAGCGAGCGCCACGCGGCGTACTCGGGCGTGGTGAAGATCTTCGTCAGGTCGCGCGGGTTGGCGAGCTCCTGCCAGGTCGCCATCTGCATCGCCGTCGGCGAGGCGCCGGCGATGAACGGCGTGTGCGCCGCCGCCGACACCTTCGACATCTCGCCGAGCAGCTCGACGTCCTGCGGCGTGTGATCGAAGTAGTAGTCGCCGACGAGACAGCCGAACGGCTCGCCGCCGAACTGCCCGTACTCCTCCTCGTAGACCTTCTTGAAGAGCGGGCTCTGGTCCCACGCCGTGCCCTTGAACTTCTTCAGCGTCTTGCCGAGATCCTGCTTGTTGATGTTCATGAAGCGGATCTTCAGCATCTCGTCGGTCTCGGTGTTGTTGACGAGATAGTGCAGCCCGCGCCACGCGCCCTCGAGCTTCTGCAGGTCCTCGTGGTGCAGGATCAGGTTGATCTGCTCCGACAGCTTCGTGTCGATCTGCGCGATGATCGCCTCGATCGACTTGACGACGTCGGAGCCGATGAGCGAGGTCTGGGCGAGCGCCTGCTCCGCGAGCGTGCGGACCGCGCGCTGCACCGCCTCCTTGGCCTCGTCGGTCTTGGGCTTGAATTCCTTGCGCAGAAGCGAGTCGAAGTCGGTGACGCCGACGACGGCGGCGGCCTGCGAATCCGACTGCTGCTGCTGATTTGTTTCAGCCATGTTGCTCCTCCACTGGTCGGTTCACGGGTTACACCGCTTCGGCGTTGGGGTTGCGCGCCGCCGCGAGCGTCTGCAGCAGCGTCGGATCCTGCAGGAGCTTGGCGACGAGATCCTCGGCGCCGCTCTTGCCGTCCATGTACGTGATCAGGTTGGCGAGCTGCTGGCGAGCCTCGAGCAGCTTGTTGAGCGCGTCCACCTTGCGCGCCACGGCCGCGGGCGAGAAGTCGTCCATGCTCTCGAAGGTGAGCTCGACCATCATGTTGCCCTCGCCGGTGAGGGTGTTCGGCACCGCGAAGGCGACGCGCGGCTTGAGCGCCTTCATGCGGCTGTCGAAGTTGTCGACGTCGATGTCGAGGAACTTCCGCTCGTCAACATTCGGCAGCGCCTCGGCGGGCTTGCCGGACAGATCGGCGAGCACCCCCATCACGAACGGCAGCTGGATCTTCTTTTCTGCCCCGTACAGCTCCACGTCGTATTCGATCTGCACGCGCGGCGCGCGGTTGCGCGCGATGAACTTCTGACTGCTCGACTTGGCCACGGCTCACCTCCTGCCGTTACTGAGAATCGCTATTCGCCGTCCTTCAACCCACCCGCCGATCGCGCCTGCCCGAGGGCCTCGGGCGCGATGTCGGCGAGCACTTCCAGAAAATTCTTCGACACGAGACGCTTCGCACGATCGAGGAGCATCGGTAGCGGGCTCGACGGCTCGTGCTGCCTGAAGTAGGCCGAGACCGCGTCGAGCGCGCGAATCGCATCCTGGCGCGAGCGCACGACGCCCGCGATCGACGCGCCCTCGGGCTGCTCCGCGCCGTTGCCGTCGCCCTCGGGCGACCCGTCGCCGCGCAGCGCCAGCTGCGCGCGCAGCACCTTGTCGATCTTCGAGAGCTGCAGCGACAGCGGGTCGAAGCTCGGCGCCGCGTTCGTGCCGCCCCCGTCGTCACGCATCTTCGCGGCGATGCGGGCCAGCGCCGCGTTGGCGCGCCCCACGCTCTGCTGGAGCTCCGCGAGCGCCTCGCGCGGCATCGTGCCAAACGCCGCGTCGATCCGCGCCTCGTCCGCGGGAACCGTGCCGTCGTCCGCGGGCACGACCCCGGTGGCGATCTCGACGTCGCGCAGGCTGAAGCTGCCGTGCTGGCGGTTGCTGACGAGCGGCAGCCGCCGCAGGCCGTCGATGACCGCGATTGGATCGGCGAAGCAGTTCAGTGCGTTGCGCCGCAGGATCGCGTCCTCGTCGATCCGCGGGTAGGTCTCTTTCCAGTACGTCTCCAGCCACGCCGACGCGACCGTCAGCGTCTCGGCGAACGCCGGCAGGCCGCCGGTGCGCAGCACGGCCGACCCGAGGTAGGCCAGCAGGCGCAGGTCCTTGCTCTTGCAGAGCGCTTCGGTGGCCCGGCCCGCGATGGTGCCCCACTCCGGCATCGGGTCGTACGGCGTGCGCAGGCCGAACACGCGGAAGGCGTCGAACGACGCGAGCAGCGGCGTGTCCTCGAGGTCCTCGCCGCAGGGCGTCTCGGGCGTAATCGGCTGGACCAAAGCCTCGTCAACGAGCACAGCAGTCATAGGCGTCTACAGGGATATAACGTTCACGACGCGAGAACGAACAAACCGCCGGTTTACACATGTCCGGCGTCCTCATGCACAGGCCTCGACGATCAAAACCGTAACGTTGTCGGGCGCGCCGGCGTCGAGCGTCGTCTTGATCAGGCCGTCCACGGCGCCGCGAATGTCGTCGTGCTCGAGCCAGGCGCGAATCTGCGCGTCGGGGACGGAGCGCGTCAGGCCGTCGGTGCAGAGCAGGAAGCGATCGCCGGGACGGACGCAATCCCGGTGCAGGTCGAGCGTCAGCGTCGATTCGCCGCCCACCGCCCGCGTGACCGCGTTGGCATACTCGCCGGTCGCGCCTTCCGTCTCCGCGAGGTTGTGGTCACGGGTCAGCTGCAGCAGCCGGCCGGAGCGCCACCGGTAGACGCGGCTGTCGCCGGCCCAGAGCACGGCACAGCGGCTGCCGCGCGTCAGCAGCGCGACGACGGTGCTGCCGCTGCGGGCGCCGTTGGGCGATCGGGCGGCCGAGCGGTCGAGGTGATCGTTGACCTGGCGCACCCGGTCGCGGGCGCTCTCGATGGCATCCTCGAAGACAGAGTCCGGCGTGAAGTCCGCCAGTGCGTCGCACACCATCCGGCTGGCAATCTCGCCTTCGCTGTGCCCGCCGAGGCCGTCGGCGACGACCCAGAGGCCCGCATCGGAGCGCTCGACGAACGAATCCTGGTTGACGCTGCGGACCTTGCCGACGTCGGTGGCCGCCGCCGATCGATACATGGGCGCCGGACCGCTCGCATCCACGGCGGTGTCGGACCCGTTGGCCGCGCCCTGCGACGGAATCGGGCGCCACTGCCGCTCGGCCCACGAGCCGTCGAGCAGCGCGGCGAACGCGTCGGGGTGCGGCAGCCCTTTCAGGATGAGGCAGCTCGGCTCGACGACCGACGACCCGGACGTCCACCACAAGGCGAGCGGGTCGTAGACCGCGGAGAGACGCTGCGAGAGCAGCTGCTCCAGCGCGGGAGCGAGCTGCGGCAGCGAGCCGATCGGAATCTGCCAGCACGCCTGCGCGTGGTCGTTCAGCACGGCAGCGGCCGCGCGATCGAGCGCCACGGACGGCGCGAGCGCGAACGGCGCTTCCTCGGCGCCGAGCTGCATGAGGCGGTCGTCGAAGCTGTCCACGTCGACGGCGTCGGCGGCGAGCGTCTCGATCACCAGCCGTTCGGCGGCGTCGAAGAAGCCGGCTGCCTGCGAGGCGATCGTGAGCACGTTCGCGGCCGGCGACAGCTGCGCCACCAGCGTCAACGGAAAGTAGCGGCCGACGCGATCGACGCTCGGCACCATCAGGCCGGCGACGGGCGACGGGCCGCAGACGCCGGCCGCGCACGCGAAGCGCCACGCCGGGCTCGTCAGGTAGACGTCGAGCCACCGCTCGCCGAGCGCGGCCCGGCTCGCCGAGACGCACTCCTGCAGCCACGCGTCCCACACGCCGACGAAGGCGTCGGCGACGCGGCGGCGAAGAAAATCGCCGTGGCTTGGCAGCTTCCCGTAGAACCCGATTTCCACGCTCGTCGGTGCCTCGGATCCGATCACTCGCTGCAGCGGAACTGCCGCAGCACATCCCGGTCGTTGAAGGGGTTTCGCACGCTGGCCGCCTCGAGCCGCACCTGCGCCTGGTGCCCGTCCTTGACGAACGTCAGCTCCGACCGCACCTCGGTCTCGGGCGCCACGCGCGCGGTGTCGAGGAGCCGGAACCACGCCCACGCGCCCTGGAAGGCGGCGTTGGGACGCCCGCCCGCCCGCATCTCGAAGGTGACGGCCGACGGGCCCGCGCTCTGGCCGGGCCACGTCGTCGCCACGCTGCGTTCGGGGCCATGGCGGTACTCGACGTTCTGCCCGTCGATCTCGAGGAGGAAGCGCGTGACGTCGGCATCGAGCTCGGTCGGCGTCAGCCTGAACCTGACCTCCGATTCCTGGCCGCCGGGGCGGAAGAACATTTCGCGGATGTGCCGCGCCGACTCGAACTGCCGCAGCATCGTCTGCGACGGCCCGACCGAGACGCCCGACGCGTCGGCCCGCCACGTCCAGGGGCTGCGCGAGGTGTCGACGAGCGGCTCGAGCTCGTTCTTGAAGAAGCGGTCGAAGACGCCGCCGTAGCCGAACACGCGCCCGAAGTCGGCGAGCGGCACGTCAACCGCGCTCGCCGCGACAAACGGATAGCGGTCCTGGACGACCTCGCGGCACTCGCGCACCACGTCTTCGCGATACCGCGTCTCGAGCGTGCCGCGCACGCCACTCCGGATGATTCGACCCGTACCGTCCGCGACCTCGTTGACGATGGCCGCGATCGCGGGAGGGAGCGCGGTGGCTTCACGCTTCAGCGCGTTCACCAGCTCGCCGACGCTGTTGATCGCGGCGGGGTCGGTCACGTTGGTGCCCCCGACGGCGGGACCGACAGGCTCCAGGCGCTGCTGCACCTGCTTCAGCTTGTCGATGACGCTGTCGATGGGCGCGGCGCCGTTGTCGGCCGACACGAGCCGGTGAATTTCCGCGAAGTGCGCGGTGACTTTCGTTCCCGGCGGCACGGTGGACAGGCCGACAGCCTGTTTGCCACGGTTGAAGACGTTGTCGAACGTGCTCACGATGCCCGGCTTGGCCGTCGGATCGGGCGGCTTGACGAGATAGGTCTGCTCGTCAATCGCCTTCAGCAGCCCACGCAGGGGCGAGGTCGGGCCGGCGAGAATGCCGAGCGCATCCTTGGTGCCCGAGAGCGTCGACATCGAGACGGGCTGAATATCCTTGACGATGCCGTCCCAGAAGGCGATGTAGTCCTTCTCGTAGAGCTCGGTGAACTCGGTCGCGATCGCCGTGGAGCCGACGCGCGGCGCGCCGCCCTCGCCCCACACCCACTGGTCGGAGGCGATCTGCTTGACGAGATCGCCGGCGCCGCGGCTGGTGATCTCGTTGAAGACCGGCTTGGTGTAGAGGCTGATGACCGGCTGCGACAGCGGCAGGCCGCTCTTGCGCCGCAGCACGCGTTCGGCGCCGACCCCGGCGGCGACGTCCAGCCTGAGCGCGCGCGACGAGTCGGACGCGTAGCCAAGCCGCACCTGCCGGTAGATGAGCCCGCCGAGCGACGCCTGGCGGATGGTGCTGCGCGCCTGCGCGACCAGCGACTGATCGAGCTCGATCGGCCGCAGCGCGTCTTCGTACTGCAGGAGGCTGGCGAAGTGCCGCGACAGGGCGGCCCCGGCCTCGGTGTCCGCCGAGTCGAGGCTCTTCCACTCCAGGTCGGCGACGAACCCGAGCTGCGCCTTGTTGAGATGCTCGGGCTCGCCGAGCATCAGGTACGCCTTCAGGTATTCGTACAGCTTCTCCGGCTCCGGCACGTAGTCGACGAGCCGCTCCTTGATGCGCGCGGCCACCTGCGGCAGCAGCGCGCCATCGAGCTCGCGCATGTAGGCGTCGCGCGCGGCGTTGCCGAGCGCATTGCCCTGGAACAGGCCCCAGCGCATCGCCCACGGCGAATGGTCCGCGTAGCGGTTCGCGGAATCGGACACGGCGCGCACCGCGTCGAGCCGCGGCAGGATGCTCTCGAGCGCCGCCGCCGCGCCAATCGGCGGCAGCTGCGCCAGCTTGTTGACGTCGGTCGCGACCTGGGCGATGTAGTCGCGGTTGCGCACGTAGCTGATCGAGAGCAGCACGAGGGCGACGACCGCGAAGAGCGCCATCGCCGCGTAGGCCCCCATCTGCGCCGCGGCCTTCTTGACCTCGAGCCGCCGGTTGACGCCGGCGAGCCCGGACTCGGCCAGCAGCACGTCCTTCAGCAGCCGCTCGATGAAGTACGCCTTGCCGCGGCCGCCCGCGACGACCGCGTCCGGCGTGACCGCGAAGCGGCGGCCGATGGCGCCGAGCAGGCGGTCGATGGGCGTGCCTTCCTGCGTGCCGCTCGTGAAGTAGACGCCGCGCAGCAGCACCTGCTGCTGGTCGAAGCGCGTCGAGGCAAAGACGTCGGTGACGAACTGTGCGAGCAGGTCGCGCAGCGCGGCCATCTGCTGCGGGAAGCCGAACATCTTCGTGCCGCGTGCCGGGTCGCGGTCTTCTTCGAGCCGGTTGAAGAGCCGCGCGTTGAGCCGGCCGATCAGCGCGTCGAACTCCTCCGGGTAGGCGCGCGCCGCCTCGCCCCTGACCGTCTGCTCGTGCGGGAAGGTGGTTCCCCAGACCTGCGCGCGCCCCTCCTGCGTCAGGTCGTCGAAGTACTCGGTGAAGCCGGCGACGAGGTCGCACTTGGTCACCATCACGTAGACCGGCAGCTGGATGCGCAGCTCCTTGTTGAGCTCGTTCAGCCGCCGCCGCGCCGCCGCCACGTAGGTCTCGCGCGCGTCGGCGTGCTGGGTCATCAGGTCCTGCGCGCTGACGGTGAGGATGACGCCGTTGATCGGGCGCCGCGTGCGGTACTTGCGCAGCAGGGAGAGGAACTCGAGCCAGCCGGCCGCATCGGCGCCGGCGTCGGAATCCTGCGTGGTGAACCGGCCGGCGGTGTCGAGGAACACCGCTTCGTCGGTGAACCACCAGTCGCAGTTGCGCGTGCCGCCGACGCCGCGCAGCGCCCCGCGGCCCGACCGCTGCTCGAGCGGAAAATGCAGCCCCGAGTTCACCAGCGCCGTCGTCTTGCCGGAGCCGGGCGCGCCGATGATCACGTACCACGGCAGCTCGTACAGGCTGTGGCCGCCGCGCCGGTTCTGCTTCAGCGCCGCGGTGGCTTCCTCGAACCGCTCGCGCAGCTGCAGCGCGTCGGGGCTCGGCCGCTCTTCGACCTTCGACTGCTGCACGACGGCGGCCACCAGCCTGTCGCTGGCACGGTAGGCGCGCAGCTTCTTCGCCACGACGAGCGCGAGCAGGACCAGCGCGACGATGGCAATCGCGATCCAGCGCGCCGTCTCGCCCTCGAGCGGACGGTAGTCGGCAAACGCGAAGTACGGCCCCGCGAGCCAGATGAAGGCCGCCACCAGCAGGAAGCCGACGACCAGGAGAAAGCCGCGCCGTTTCAGGAACGCAAACAGGCTCGTCTCGCAATCAAGGGACGTGAACGATCTCGACCCGCCGGTTTCGCGCGCGGTTGTCCGGGTCCGCCTCGGGGCGGAACCTGGGCTGCGACGACCCGACGCCGGTCCATTCCACCCGCG